>ERZ1026772.9-NODE-9-length-164704-cov-85.536298_pt1 | contig 164704 bp, 138 predicted proteins | sample MGYA00380124_ERZ1026772 | MGnify/ENA primary metagenome ERZ1026772 (study PRJEB33269, sample SAMEA4719760) | human gut metagenome | biome: human-associated habitat; feature: organic feature; material: feces | place: Cameroon | collected 2013-10 ...
GGACCCTGGAAGGTGTCGAACACATCCGCCGGCGTCCGGGAATGTACATCGGAAGGCTTGGCAACGGCTCCAATCCGGGAGACGGCATCTATGTGCTGCTCAAGGAGATCGTCGACAACTGCATCGACGAGTTCTCCGCCGGATTCGGCAGGCAGGTCATCATCGACATCGATGGCAGACAGGTCTCTGTCCGGGACTTCGGACGTGGCATTCCGCTTAATTCGGTTGTCAAGGCGACCAGTCAGCTGAACACCGGAGGCAAGTTCGACGACAAGGCTTTCAAGAAGTCCGTCGGCCTGAACGGCGTCGGCACGAAAGCCGTGAACGCCCTGTCCGAGAAGTTCTACGTCGAGTCCTTCAGGGACGGCGAAAGCTCCTGGGCGCGGTACGAGCGCGGAGAGCTGGTGGGCAGCGACAGGAAAGAGAAAGTCAGCGAGAAGAACGGAACCCTCGTGGTCTTCACACCGGACAGCACGATGTTCGGGAACTTCGAGTTCAACATGGACTACGTGGAGACCATGGTCAAGAATTACTCCTACCTTAAGAAAGGGCTGACACTTGTCCTGAACGGTGTCTCCTACAAGTCCGAGAACGGTCTTCTCGACCTGATCAAAGACACCATCTCCGAGACACCGCTCTACGAGCCGATCCACCTGGTGGGAGAGGACGTGGAGGTCGTGCTGACGCACGGCAACTCCTACGGCGAGAACATAGCCTCGTTCGTCAACGGACAGAACACCCGTGACGGTGGCACCCACCTCGCGGCGTTCAGGGAGGCCATAGCGAAGACGCTCAAGGACTTCTACAAGAAGAACTACGCTCCGGAGGACTGCCGCCAGGGCATCATCGGGGCGATCAGCATCCAGATCCAGGAGCCGAACTTCGAAGGCCAGACAAAGACCAAGCTCGGATCCACCTACATGTGGGAGAAGGAGAAGACCGACGGGAACGGCAAGAAGATTCTCAACCCCGACGGCTCCATCGAGATCGACCGCGGGCCGACCATCCGCTCGTACGTCAATGACTTCATCGCCAAGAATCTGGACAACTACCTGAGAATCAACAAGGACATTGTTCCGATCATCGAGAACAAGATCAAGGAGTCCCAGGCTGAGCGCGAGGAGATCGCCGGGATCCAGAAAAAGACCAGGGAAAGGAACAAGAAGGCGAATGTCTATAACCGCAAGCTGCGCGACTGCCGCTTCCACTTCTGTGACAAGCTGCCTAAAGGCAAGCAGGATCTCGCGGAGCAGACGAGCATATTCATCACGGAGGGTGACTCCGCGAGCGGTACCATCACCAAGGTGAGGAAAGCCGAATACCAGGCTGTGTTCAGCCTTCGCGGCAAGCCGATCAACTGCTACAAGGAGAGCCGCAAGAAGGTGGCCGAGAACGAGGAGCTGAACCTGCTGGTATCAGCCCTTGGAGTCGAGGACGACCTTGAGAACCTCCGCTACAACAACATCATCGTGGCGACCGACGCCGATGATGACGGCATGCACATCAGGATGCTCGTGCTGACCTTCTTCATGAAATATTACCCGGATCTTATCCGCCGCGGACACGTGCATATTCTTCAAACCCCTCTTTTCAGGGTGGCCAACAAGAAGGTGAGGCGCTACTGCTACTCCCCCGAGGAGAAGGAGGCCGCCGTCAGGGAGCTGAAGACCGCCGTGCAGATCACGAGGTTCAAGGGTCTGGGAGAGATCTCGTCGGACGAGTTCGTGGATTTCATCGGAGAGAACATGAGGCTGGATCTCGTCAAGCTTTCCGATGAGGAGTCCATAGCGGACATCATGGAGTTCTACATGGGCGACAACACGATCGACCGCCAGAACTTCATCAGGGCGAACCTGCGTTCCGAGGAGGAGTTGGAGGACGTTAACATCTAATATTCAAAGACTATGTCACGTTGGGCGAAATTTTGCGGCTGGCTGCTGAAGAAGATGGGCTGGACAACCGTCGGAGGTCCCCTCCCAGAGAAGAAAGGCATCATCCTGGGGGTGCCGCACACATCGGTCTGGGACTTTGTCGTCTCCTACCTCTTCTACACACAGTTCGACCGGACCGCGCACGTCATGATCAAAAAAGAGTTTTTCTTCTGGCCGGTCGGAGTGTTCCTCCGCAAGGTAGGCTGCATCCCTGTTGACAGGAGAAGCGCCGCCGCGATGGTCAAGAGCCTCATCGAGGAGATGGAGAAGGTGGACACGTTCCACCTCGCGATCGCCCCGGAAGGCACCAGAAAGGCCGTGAAAAAATGGAAGACTGGCTACCACCTCATCGCCAGAGAGGTCGGATGTCCCGTGTACATGGGCTACTTCGACTGGAAGACCAAGCGCGTCAGCATCGGCGAGAAGGTTGAGCTGACGGATGACGCGCGCGCCGACACCGACAGGATACAGGCGATCTACGAAACAATGCACTTCGAGGGCAAGCACCCGGAAGGCTACATCACTCATTAAACAATCAATTATGCCATTTTTCAGCCAAAACAGGGAGAATTATGTCACGACCCTGGCCAAGCTATTTGAATATGCCACCGACAACTACGCCAAGCGGCCGCTCTCGCGGTTCGTCGAAGGTGGGCAGGAATATACCTACGACAGCTTCAAGCACAAGTGCCTGGAGCTTTCACACCGGTTCAACAGATTCGGGATCAGCGCGAGGGACAAGGTAGCCATCCTTTCCAACAACATGCCCAACTGGACGGTTGCGATGTTCTCGTGCGTGCCTTTCGGACGTGTGACCGTGCCAATCCTGCCGGACTCGTCGGAAAGCGAGGTCACAAACATCATCAACCACTCGGAATGCAAGGCCATCTTCGTGTCCAAAAGACTCCTTAAGAAACTCAGTCAGGAGGTGATCGACAAACTGACCCTCGTGATCGACATAGAGACGTTCGACTTCATCAAGAAGGACGACAAGGCTTTCACCTGCGAGGGTCACGGTGTTGATCCACAGGCCGACGACCTTGCGTCAATCATCTACACATCAGGCACTTCCGGAAAGGCCAAAGGCGTGATGCTCAGCCACCGCAACTTCTGCCAGAACATCATCGCGGCCTACCACGCCCAGAAGGCCGGGAAGCACGACCGCTGGCTCTCCATCCTGCCGATGTCGCACACCTACGAGATGGCATTCAGCGTGCTTTACCCGCTGTACGTCGGAGGCTGCGTCTATTATATTCAAAAACCGCCAACACCGAGCATCCTGATGCAGACGATGAAGAAGGTCAAGCCGACCATCATGTGCTCCGTGCCGCTGATCATCGAAAAGGTCTACAAGAACAGCGTGGTTCCGACGGTGGAGAAGAGCCGCGTGCTTTCCTGGATGAAGGGACACACGCCGAGACTCCTATACTGGCTCATCGGGAAGAAACTCTACGCATCCTTCGGCGGGAAACTGAAATTCTTCGGTATCGGTGGGTCAAAGCTGGATCCGACCGTCGAGGACTTCCTCAACAAGGCCGGATTCCCCTATGCGATCGGCTACGGCCTGACAGAGACCGCGCCGCTGATCACGAACGCCTGCGTGGGAAAGACGGTGGTGGGGTCGATCGGCGTGCCGGCCTACAACGTGGAGGTCAAGCTCCAGAACGTGAACCCGGAGACCGGCGAGGGCGAGATTGTCGCCAAGGGTGACAACGTGATGCTGGGCTACTACCGCGACCCGGAAAGGACACGCTCCGTGCTGACCGACGACGGCTGGTTCCGCACCAACGATCTTGCCTGCAAGGATTCCAAAGGACGCTACTACATCAAGGGAAGGCTCGGGAACATGATCGTGGGGCCTTCCGGCGAGAACATCTACCCGGAGGAGATCGAACAGGTAATCAACACGTTCAACGGTGTGAATGAGTCCCTTGTGGTCGAGAGGAACGGCAAGCTGGTGGCCCTAGTCAAGTTCGACGACAACGTCCTTGACTGGAACCAGGAGCGCGAGGACAAGTTCTTCGACAACCTCCAGTCAATGAAGGAGGCTGTTCTTGAATATGTCAACAAGCACGTCAGCAAGCAGTCCAAGATCGGCGAGGTCGAGGCGATGAAAGAGGAGTTCGACAAGACCGCCACTCACAAGATCCGCCGCTTCAAGTACAAGGAAAAGACATCGGACGAATCTTCGCAGCAAGATACCGAGGACAAATCAAAAGGGACGGCATCCTCTGAAAAGTAAGCCATCCCCAATATATCTTAGCGAACCGGATCCTTACCAATTCCGCTCACGGTAAGGATTCGGTTTGTCTGTTATAGGGAGGTCGGAGTCATTCAGGACCTTGACGCAGTCGTGGATGCTGATCTCAGCGTCCGGCTTCCACTTTGAGAAATCATTGTCTTTGATGGTCACATCGCCGCAGAACTGCACGTCGATCACGGGCTGCCCAGGGAACAGCGGCGCATAAGACTTGGAATCAATGAATATGTTGTCAGAGATGTCGAGCGTTCCGACGCTTCTGGCATAGACAATCTGGCTGTCAAAGGTTGACACCGTGTTGCCTGAGAAAACCACACGGTTATGATAGTGGAAATTATTGCCCCTGGTCTTGGTAGGAATTTCGGGATCGATCTGGAGGATGGCCTGCGGGCCGTTCGCGCCGATGGCCAGATCCGTGAACTTGTTGTTTCTAATCACGATGTTCTTTGTCCTACCGGATTCGTACCAGAAATTGGCGTCGCCGCTGACACAGATTCCAGCCATCTGCGAGGCGAAATCACAGTCCTCCACAAGCACGTCGCCATAGGTCGAGAGCAGAAGGCTCCTGGCCCTGTTGTAGCGAACGGTACAGTTCCGGATCGTGACATCCGCGCCTCTGGAGATGTTCTCAAGGGCTATGTTCGTCGGATCCGCGACACCGCCAAGATCGAAATCGGTCTCTATGATGTAGGCCTTGAGGTCGGACTTGTCGATGCTCCTGATCCTGCCGGAGCCGACCGGACGAAGATTGGACTTGTCCACGAAACTGATCTTATCTCCAGCGTCAGCGAATTGATTGCCAACCTGTTGGAAATGACCGAAATGCGCTCGTAAAGTATTCACCGACAGCACCGAGTCCACAAGCATATATATTCCGTGAATGTTGGCGGCATCGTCCAGCATACTCTCAAACCGGCTGTTCTCTATCGTAATATTACCGTTGCAGCTGACAAAGTGGGTCGCGTCAGCGGAAGTGGTCACCATCCTCGGAGAACCTTCGTGAGCCGCAGTAGAGAAACCTTTCACCGAGATATTCTCTGAATATTCAGCGATCAGTCCCATCCCGCCGCTCCGGTAGATGTGGACATTCTCTATGTTTATATTCTTTGATGACAGCACTGCCATCGCCGGGAAACGTCTGTTAAGTCCTGTAGGCCCTTTGTCGTCCCAAACGCTTCCGACCGGAGGGATGTCCCTCGCGCTGAGGCGGGTGAATTCGATGATGCCTTCACCTATCTCCCGTGCTCCCATCTCGCCCGACCAATAGCCGTGGTCGTAGGCGCAGGTGTCGAAGAAAGGTCTGTGGGTCTTCGGGTCGAAAAGGATGCTCTCCCCCATCGCATATTCCCAGTCATAGCCCCCGAAGAAAAGCCTGTCGCCCTCGATGCGGTACTTGGTGTCCGGGAAGACCTTGACAGTGAAGTTTCTGCTGACCGGATCGCTGGAGAGAACCGTCCCTTCGAAAGTCCAAGGATAGTCGTAATCGACCGACACACCCTTGATGGTGACATTGGACGACCCCTTGACGGCGAACGGCACCATGCACCCGTGGAACATGAAGTCGGAGCCGTCGCCTTCGATCGTGACATTCCTCATGTCCTTGATCAGGAAGGCTATTCGCTTGTCACCGCTGTCGTTGTTCGAGAGCGTCAGGAACTCCCGCGCCCCCTGCTCCGGGTAGAACGGGTAGACACCTTTGCCGAAGAGAATCCTCACGTTTCCTTTCGGGTGCGACTTCAGGATTTCAACGACAACCGGAGTGTAATCCTTGACATTAGGGTCGAAAGCGACATCTACGGTTTTCACTGAGCACGATGTCATCACTGCCATCATGATGGCCGCAATCACGGAGATTCTATGCATAATATTCATTGCAGGTACCAATTTTATGTAAACTTACGAAAAACATTCGAGAGTACAACCATTCCTACCGAAGCAAAGTGGCAGATAAGGCTGCTTCTTGCCTCCCCAAGAATATTCTCGGGTGCGAACATGCCAGTTTTGCCCCCGGCATCCGAAAAATCTGACACCGCGGGGGCAATATCGCCGTTCTTGCACCCGATAATTCTAAAAATCTTACCTTGAAACAGAATCATTTTATTATATTTAGGGTAAATTTGCCATGCAAGAGTTTTTCGACAACATAAATTACAAGGTCATCGACGACCTTAGGGTCTCAATCAGTAAAGGAAGCCGGTTGAGCATAGCCGCGGCCACATTTTCCATTTATGCGTTTCAGGAATTGAAAGAGCGGCTTCTGAATATTGAAGAACTTAGGTTCATCTTCACAGAACCATCATTTCTGAAAGAAAAGGAAAAACGTGAACGCCGGCAATTCTATATACCGAGAATTGACAGAGAAAGGACTCTTTATGGTTCTCCTTTCGAGGTAAAGCTTCGCAACCGACTCACACAGAAAGCGATCGCCACAGAATGTGCGGAATGGATCAAAGAAAAAGTCACTTTCAAATCAAATGTCACTGACGACAAAATGAACGGTTACATAAACGTCAGTGGCAAAGAAGAGTGCGCCTATCTTCCAATAAATGGATTCACAACTACCGATCTTGGATGCGAGAAAGGAAACAATATCCTGAACTTTGTCACGAAACTGGATGTATCAAACTCAAAAGCACTTCTGAAGTCTTTTGATGAGATATGGAACGACAGCAAGAGGTTTTCAGATGTCACAGAACAAGTCGCCGAGAACATCTCAAACATCTACAAGGAGAATGCGCCTGAGTTTGTGTACTTCATCACACTCTACAACATTTTCCATGAATTCCTTGAGGACATCTCGAACGATGTTCTGCCTGATGAAGCCACTGGTTTCAAGAGCAGTCAGATATGGAATAAGCTCTATGATTTCCAGAAAGACGCCGCTCTGGCCATCATCAACAAACTTGAAAAGTACAACGGATGTATTCTGGCTGACAGTGTGGGCCTCGGAAAGACATTCACGGCCCTGTCTGTCATCAAATATTATGAGGGCAGAAACAAGTCCGTACTCGTTCTCTGCCCTAAAAAACTGAATGACAACTGGATAACTTACAAAAGCAACTACATCAACAACCCGATAGCGAAGGACAGATTACGGTACGACATTCTATTTCATTCAGACCTTTCAAGAAATAAAGGTTACACCAACGGCCTGGATCTCTCACATATCAATTGGAGCAATTATGACCTTGTCGTCATTGACGAGTCTCACAACTTCCGCAACGGGGGAAAAATATATGGAGACGAGGACAACAAGAAAGAGAACCGTTACCTCCAATTGATGAATAAAGTCATTAAAGCAGGAGTCAAAACAAAGGTTCTTATGCTTTCTGCCACGCCTGTAAACAATAGGTTCAATGACCTTAAGAATCAACTCCAACTTGCTTATGAGGGAGAGGTTGAGAATATGGATAGAATCCTGAACACAGAAAGCTCTATTGAAGATATTTTCCGACAGGCCCAAAAAGCTTATAACGTATGGTCAAAATTGCCTCAGGAAGAGAGAATCACGGAACGGCTGTTGGGAATGCTCAGTTTTGATTTCTTTGAGGTGTTGGATTCTGTCACAATCGCTCGAAGCCGGAAACACATCGAAGCATATTATGATACGGCCGCTATAGGCAGATTCCCGACACGTCTGACACCGATTTCACGTCGCCCGTCACTGACGGACCTTCCTTGCGCCATCAACTACAATGAAATTTTCGGACAGCTGCAGAAACTGAATCTTTCCATATATACACCATCAGTTTTTATCCTGCCCAGCAAGGCTCACAAGTACAATCATAGCAAAGGTGATGGTGCCAAGTCCGGCCTTTCTCTTGAAGGGCGTGAAATGGGTATCAGGAGACTGATGAGCATCAACATGCTGAAGCGGCTGGAGAGTTCTGTGAACTCATTCAGGCTTACACTTGAAAGGGTACAGAATCTCATCCAAGACACTATTGAGCGAATTGACAATCACGAATCAGAGATCGATGTGCAGGAAGCCAATATCTATGATCTTGACATCGAAGATCAGGAAAATGAAGCATTTATCGGCACCAGAAAAAGCCGCATCGCTCTGGAGGATCTCGATTATATTTCGTGGAGGAAATACCTTAAGAATGACTTTGATGAGTTGGAGCTGACAAGGCTTATGCTTCTTGACATCACACCTGAGCACGACAGCAAGCTGCAACAATTGATATCAGATCTCAGAGGCAAGTTCGAGCACCCCATCAATAACGACAACCGAAAAGTTATCATATTCACCGCTTTTTCCGACACAGCGCTTTATCTTTACAACAATTTGGCCGGAAGGATCAAAGACCGATACGGATTGAACGTAGCTATCGTCACTGGAGACATCGATGCGAGAAGCACATTGAAAACCAATGAGAAGATGGACTTCAACAAGGTTCTGACTCTCTTCTCACCCATGTCGAAAGAGAAAGCCGTCATCTATCCTGAAATCAACGAAGGAATAGATGTCCTTATCGCTACGGATTGCATAAGCGAGGGGCAGAATCTTCAGGACTGTGACTACCTGATCAACTACGACATCCATTGGAACCCGGTACGCATAATCCAGCGCTTCGGCCGTATTGACCGAATAGGTTCCCAAAATGAGGTGATTCAACTGGTAAATTACTGGCCTGACATGACTCTTGATGAATATATCGATCTCAAGGGGCGCGTAGAGGCAAGAATGAAAGTTTCCGTCATGACATCGACAGGAGATGACAACCCTATCTCTCCGGAAGAGAAAGGCGACCTTGAATACAGGAAAGCACAACTGAAAAAACTTCAGGAAGAAGTGGTTGACATCGAGGACATGAGCGATGGTGTCTCCATCATGGACCTTGGTCTCAATGAGTTCCGGCTTGATTTGCTTGAATATATGCATACCCACAAAAATGTTGAGCTCACTCCTTTCGGTCTTCATGCTGTGGTCTCATCAAACAAGTATGCGGAACCAGGAGTGATATTCGTGCTGAAAAATAGGAATAACGGCGTCAACATAGACAAGAAGAACCGCCTGCATCCATTCTATATGGTTTATTTGAGATATGACGGTTCAGTAGTCGTGAACTACCTTTCTCCAAAAGATCTTCTCGACAGATTCCACAGCCTGTGCAAAGGAAAGAGCAAGCCGGAGACCGAACCATGCAAAGAGTTCAACAAAGAGACCAGAAATGGCTTCAAGATGGAACGGTACTCAAAACTGCTCGGTGATGCTGTTAGCAGCATAATCAACGTCAAGGAAGAAAGCGACATCGACAGTTTCCTAAGTGGCATACAGTCAGAACTTTTCACCAAAGAGATCACAGGAATCGATAATTTTGAACTGATTTGTTTTTTGGTTGTAAGATAAGGAGGATAAATATGTTAGGATTACCAGCATCAACAGAGGTATGCAAGCAGTTGCCGAAAAAGTCAATCTACACCAAGTTTGACTTGAAGCAGACGCAACGTGACCACTTCGACGAGGATGTGGCAAGGTTGAATATTGTCAATGTGATTTCTTCCACAACAATTCCGGCTCTTGCCAAGGGTGAAGGAGTTGAATGTATCTATGTCATCGAAGTTCTCTTGAAAAATAGAATTTTCGACCTTAAGAACATCCAGTTGCTGACAAAGCTCATACCTCAGAAGATGGTTCTTGCTCTACATTTTGGTAATGAGATCAAACTTGCCGTGGAACACACAAAACTCTTTTTCAGCAACTGGCAAAACGTAAATGAGTACAAAATATCTCTCCATGGGCTAAGTCTTGACACTGTCTGGGATAATATTGTCATCGCCATCGGTGACATTAACGTTGAAGGCGGTAAGACTCTTAAGCAACAAATCCAAACCGATGATGCGAAATCTTCCCTCCTAAAGCAAATCCAGCGGCTCGAAAACAAAGCACGTAATGAAAAACAGCCCAGAAAAAAGCTGGAATTGTTCGAAAATATACAAAAGTTAAAAAAGCAAATATCATTAAACTAATGGATAGAATTAAATTATCAAAAGAAGAGAAACTACTTTTGAAGAGGTTAAGCGCCAGAAAATATCCAGACCAAGTTCTCGAAGAAGATCTTAAGGTATTCATGATACTAGAAAATGAATCACTTGTGCATGGAACAAAAGGTAAAGATGGAATATTAGCCCCAAGACTAACAGCAATGGGAGAAGCATATATTGCGTCAAATCCCAAACTAAAAAATCCAAGCATCTGGGAAGACACGAAATATATCATCAATACTACTATTTCTATAATTGCTCTGATAATTTCCTTAATAGCACTAATAAAGTAAATATCACATGGAAAAATTGAATATGCATACACAGGACATTACAGATGTCAATATTGAGACGATTGGAAGGCTGTTCCCGAACTGCCTGACGGAGAGGGTTGTGGGGAAGGATAAGAACGGGAAGGGCATTATCGGGAAAGGGATTGACTTCGATAAATTGAGGCAAGAACTGTCAAAGGACATTGTCGAGGGGACCCAGGAGAGGTATCAGTTCACATGGCCGGGGAAGCGTGAGGCTATGCGGATCGCCAACACTCCGAGCAATATGACTCTCCGGCCGGACAGAGAGAGCAGCGTGGACTTCGACAACACCGGGAATCTCTACATTGAGGGTGACAACCTTGAGGTGCTCAAACTTCTTCGGGAGGACTATCTTGGAAAGGTCAAGATGATCTACATCGATCCGCCGTACAACACTGGCAACGACTTTGTCTATGAGGATGACTTCAGCCAGACCGCCGGCGAGTTCAGAGACAAGAGCGGGATGTTCGATGAGGACGGGAATATGATCCTGCAGAACTACGAGGTCAACTCCGAGAGCAATGGCCGGTTCCACACGGATTGGCTGAACATGATCTATCCGAGGCTGAAGGTCGCTAAGGATTTGCTGACTGAGGACGGAGTCATATTCATTTCAATTGATGACAATGAGGTGGAGAACCTCAGGAAGGTTTGTGATGAGGTGTTCGGGGAAAGGAATAAAATTGCGCAATTGGTAATAGAAAACAATCCGCGCGGGCGGCAATCCGATACATTCTTTGCCACATCTCATGAATATTTGCTTTGCTATGCAAAAAATAGTGATTTGGCAATTATAAGAGGGGTGCCTTTGTCTGAAGACCAAAAGGCTGAGTATAAATTTTCTGATAAGTATGGCAAATACAGATTATTGGGATTACGTCAACGTGGTGTTGCATCTTTGAGAGAAGATCGCCCTGAGATGTTTTTCCCTATATATGTTAATCCGGCAGATCAATCCATTTCGCTGACCGAAATTCAAGGTTGGCACAGAGTTGTACCAAAGAAATCGGATGGTCGAGAGGGGCGCTGGATGTGGGGAAAGCAGAAATGCAAAACCGAATATACAAGACTAGTAGCGAAACTCATCTCATCCCGCGACGAATACGACATATACGTAAAAGACTATCTCAACACAAATGGAGAGCAACGCACGCGAAAATATAAAACTGTGTGGAATGACAAAACTTTAAATAACCAAATCGGGACTCAGGAAGTTAAAGCTATATTAGGAGGCGACTATATGTCATTCCCAAAATCTACTGAATATATAAAATCCATCATACAAATTGGAACTTCCTACGACTCCCTCATTCTTGATTTCTTCTCCGGTTCCGCCACAACCGCCCACGCCGTAATGCAACTAAATGCGGAAGATGGAGGGAACCGCAAATACATTATGGTACAGTTGCCGGAATTGACAGACGAGAAAAGCGAAGCATACAAATCTGGTTACAAGAACATCTGCGAAATCGGCAAGGAGCGCATCCGTAGGGCCGGCAAGAAGATTCAGGAGGAACAGGCCGCGAAGAAATCCGACAATGGATTGTTCGACAAGGAATCTGAACCGACACGGCTCGATGTGGGTTTCCGTGTCCTGAAACTCGACACGTCAAATATGCAGGATGTCTATTACACTCCGGAGGATTCTTCCGCAGCCACCCTCTTCGATGACAACGTGAAGCCCGACCGCACTCCGGAAGACCTCCTTTTCCAGGTGATGCTTGAGTGCAACCTTCCTCTCTCGGCTAAAATCGAAAGAAAGACAATCGCCGGCAAGGATGTGTTCAGTGTGAACGATGATTACCTGATCGCTTGCTTCGACGATGACGTGACCGAAATCGTGATCACCGAAGTCGCCAGGCGCAAGCCATACTACTTCATCATGCGCGACAGTTCCCTCTCCTCCGACCAGGTTGCCGACAACTTCGAGCAGATTTTCAACGCCTACAGCAAAGATACCATCAGAAGAATTTTGTAATTTCACGGATTATGAAAACGATCGAAGATTACAAAACTCTTCCGGAAGGTCAGACTTTTGACAGGAAAAGCGCACGGATAGAGCCGAAGGCATTGGCAATAATTATGGTTGCAATGGCCAATGCTGATGGTGGCACTATCGCTATAGGTATTGAAGATGACGGAAGTGTGTCTGGTATTGATGAATATTACAATCATATTAACGACTTGCTGCGCGTACCGTTTGATTATTGCATTCCTTCCATAAATGTGCACCCGCAAAGAATCGCGTGCATAGATAAGTATGGGAAAGAGAATCATATTCTGATACTCGATGTCGAGCAAAGTTCCGCGATGCACTCTACAACAGCCGACGATTCATTCTATAGGGTTGGTGACAAATCAAAAAAGTTGTCCTTCGATGACAGAATGCAGATAATGTTGGCTAAGGGAGTCCAATACTTTGAAGATTATCCTGTTCCTCGTGCGACTGTTGACGATATTGACTTGGACTTCGTTTCAAGTTATTGTAAAAGGATTGGTTATAAGAGAGATGCTTTATCATTTTTGCGTTCAAATGGAGATTATATTATCGTAAAGGATGGGAAAGAACAAGTAAGTGGGGCTGCTATCCTCCTCTTCGGCAAGAATCCACAGCGTTTCTTTCAACGTGCCCACATACGGTTTATCAGATATGATGGCAGCGAGGAGAAAGTTGGCCGCGAAATGAATGTTGTCAAAGACGTTACATTCAAAGGAAGGATCCTCGAAATGACTCAATCTGCCATAGCTTATGTAAAGACGCAAATAAAAGAGAGGACTTATCTTGCCTCAAACGCTCTGTTCGTGACAAAACCCGAATATCCGGAATTTTGTTGGACTGAACTAATCGTGAATGCGGTTGCACATAGAGACTATTCCATCCTCGGGACGGACATTCAAGTAAAGTTGTTTGACAATCATTTCACGGTGGAAAGCCCAGGAATCCTTCCCGGAAGAGTTCGGCTGCACAATATGCGGACAACTCATTTCTCACGAAATCCTAAGATTGCCTCATTTATGAAAGAATATGAATTCATTCGTGAATTTGGAGAGGGTGTTGACAGAATGTATAGGGAATTGGAAGAAGGTGGATGGCCAAGTCCTGTTTTCAGGCAGGACGATTTTATGTTCAGAGCTAATTTGATAGCTAATCCACTTATGTCAAATGATCCAAATGATCCAAATGATCCAAATGTGATCCAAATTGATTTGAATAGTCAAATACTATTTCTCATAAAGTCAAACCCATCAATTTCCCGAAAGGAATTATCTGATAGACTTAATATTAGCGACCGTAAAACTCGAGAGGCACTCAAATGTTTGCAAGAATCCGGAATACTGAAACGTCAAGGGACAACACGTGGTATTTGGATCATATTGAAAAAATAGATTGACAATGAAATTCAACTTCAAGATACAACAGTACCAGACTGACGCTGTCGAGAGCACGGTGGCTGTCTTTGCTGGACAGCCGTGTCAGGAGGGATTCCTGTACCGCAGGGATTTGGGGAATAAGGATGTCGGGGCTATCACTTATGAAGATGACTACGCCGGCTTCAGAAACGCAGACATCGAACTCACTGACCAGGATATATTTGCTGGCATCCGGAATATTCAGGAATCCAATGATATTCCTATGTCAAAGGCTCTTTCGCACAACCTCGGAAGAGTCGGGCTTGACATCGAGATGGAGACCGGGACTGGCAAGACTTACGTTTACATCAAGACGATGTTTGAGCTGAACAAGCGTTACGGCTGGAGCAAGTTCATTGTCGTGGTGCCGAGCATCGCCATCAGAGAGGGCGTGGCCAAAAGTTTCAGGATGCTGGAGGATCACTTCATGGAATATTATGGTAAAAAGGCGAGATACTTCATCTACAACAGCGCAAACCTTCAGCAGCTCGACTCCTTTTCAAGCGATGCCGGCATCAATGTGATGATCATCAACACCCAGGCTTTCGCTTCGTCACTGAAGGAGGGCGCCAAGAACAAGGAAAGCCGCATCATATATTCGGAAAGGGATGATTTCGGCAGCAGGAAGCCGATTGATGTGATAGCGGCGAACAGGCCGATCATCATTATGGACGAGCCTCAGAAAATGGAAGGCACAGCCACACAGGCGGCATTGAGAAGATTCAAGCCGTTGTTTGTCCTGTATTATTCCGCAACCCATAAGACCAGCCATAACTGCATCTACGCCCTTGACGCGCTCGATGCCTTCAAACAGAAACTTGTCAAGAAAATCCAGGTGAAAGGCTTCGAGGTGAAGAATCTGAAAGGGACAAGTTCCTACCTGTACCTTGACAGCATTATCCTGTCGAAGAACAAGCCGCCGGTGGCGAAGATTGAACTGGAGGTCAAAGGAGCGGCCGGAATAAGGAAGGAATCCCGAAAGTTTGATCTCCACGACAGCCTACATGCGGTGTCAGGGCTTCGCGAATACGAAGGGTTCACCATTTCCGATATCAACGCCTACAATGATTCAGTCTCTTTCTCCAATGGTGTCACTCTCCACAAAGGTGAAGTCTATGGTGACAGCAGCCAGGAGACTATGCAAAGAGTACAGATCCGCGAGACTATAGCCTCACACTTTGAGAAGGAAAAGGAACTGTTCAGCAAAGGAATCAAGACTCTGTCACTCTTCTTCCTTGACGAAGTGGCGAATTACAAAAGCTACAATGAGGCCGGTGAGGAAGTCAAAGGGAAATTCTGGAATATCTTTGAGGAGGAATATACTAACTATCTGAATGAGAACATTTCACTCTTCGATGATTCTTATCAACAGTATCTTAGGCGTTTTGATGTCTCACAGGTGCACAGAGGTTATTTTTCCATTGACAAGAAGACCGGGCACAGCATTGACAGTGAGACAAAGAGAGGCAGTGATATGTCCGATGACATCTCAGCATACGATCTGATCCTTAAGAACAAGGAGCGGCTGTTGAGTTTTGAGGAACCTTGCCGGTTCATATTCTCACACTCCGCGCTCCGTGAAGGATGGGACAATCCAAATGTGTTCCAGATCTGCACACTCCGTCACGCGAACTCGGCGGTAGCCAAGAGACAGGAAGTCGGACGTGGCCTGCGTATATGCGTGAATCAGCAGGGTAACAGGATGGACTATCAGGAACTCGGTGAGGATATTCAAGAGGTTAACAAACTGACCGTCATTGCCAACGAAAGTTACACGGATTTCGTGGGCGGACTTCAGAAAGAGACCAAGGAATCGCTTCGTGAAAGGCCGACAAAAGCGGACATCACATTCTTTGAAGGGAAAGTTGTCACCCGTGCTGACGGAGGCAAACAGACTCTTAACGGACAGGATGCGATGATGATTGTCGGATATCTTCTTGGATGCCAGTATATTGATGCGAATAACAACATCACCCGGAAATACAAGGATGATCAGAAAAAAGGAGCCTTTCAACCGATGTTCCCTGCTCTTCTGCCTGTGGAAAAAGAGATACACAAACTGATTCAGTCCATCTACGATGAAAAAGTAGAACTTACGAATATGGTTGAGAACGGTTACGCCACGAAGACTCCGGACAACGCTCTAAATTCCAATTTCGGCAGGAAAGAGTTCCAGAAACTTTGGAAACTGATTAACCATAAGTACGTCTATACCGTTCACTATGACAGTAAGGAACTTATTGATCACGCCATACGCTCAATTGACTCAAATCTGTTCGTCTCGGAGCTAAAGTACGTGATGACCATTGGAAATCAAAAGGACGTGGACAGTTTCGATGGAGAACAGACCACGACAAAAAGCATAACGACCGTCAGCACATCAACCGTTCCATACGATCTTGTCGGTGAAATCGCAAAGAGGAGCACACTGACCAGAAAGACCGCCGCGGCGATTCTCCGTGGTCTCTGTCCAAAGAAACTGTCATTGTTCCGGAACAATCCGGAAGAGTTCATCACCAAGGTCAGCAAGTTGATAAAGGAGGAGAAGGCGACAATCATTGTGGAGCATATCCAGTATGACAAACTTGAGGAGACCTACAACAGTGACATATTCACAAAAGAGAAACGCAGTCAGGACGTAGGCAAGGCATACAGGGCGGCAAAGAGCATTCAAGACTATGTCTTCACTGACGGCATCGCTGACGACAACAATGAGAAAAAGTTCGCAAGATCACTTGACCAGGCCACTGAGGTCTGCGTCTATGCGAAGCTTCCACGTGGTTTCCAGATTCCGACTCCTGTCGGAAATTACTCACCGGATTGGGCGATAGCGTTCAACGAGGGGACAGTGAAGCACGTTTTCTTCATCGCTGAGACCAAAGGGGATATGAGTTCTATGGAACTCAGGCCTATCGAGAAAGCAAAGATAGACTGCGCACGGGCTCTTTTCAACAACTTGAGCGGCGCTGATGTCAGATACGATTGTGTTGATAGTTACGAGAAGCTTCTCTCGGTGATGCAGAAATAGTGGTTGAAAGCTACCCTATACGCTGAGCGATGAAAAGACCTGCTACGGCTAGGGCAAGGCCGATGACGGCGAAAAGCAGGATTTCCCACCAGGGCCATACAAGGGATAATGAATATGCTGTGTGTGCGATAAGAGGGACGGAGATGATGCTGGTCACGAGTCCGGGGACATAACCTTTGAGGGTTACTGCACGGACTATGTTGATCAGGGAGCACACTGAATATGCCATAAAGATTGTCGCCCAGATGCGCTCGGTCCAGAGACCGCCGACGAACAATGCGGCGGTCGAAAGGAGAACCGCAAGGAAACAGGCTCCGGCGGCTATGAGGAATGACTTCATATTCATTCCGGAAAGCCGGAAGAGGACATTCAATAAATTTGGGTGTTCATTCATCAAGGACACCCAATGCCGCCCTGCCCATCGCTTGGCGGTGAACAGCACCTCAAGGGTATGGCAAAGGGAAACAGCAAGGATCGGGAGAACTATATACAGTATCGAAAGTGCGCTCATATTCGTTGTTTGTTACATTTCAGCAATATAGAGGCTCAACCTGATTTCTATGGCTGAGTCCATAGGCGTGATTCACTTCAAGCCGGTTTGTCATTGGAACAGCAGCGGGACGAACCGGCTGAGATAGACGCGCCAGTTGTGCCAGATGTGGCCGCCGTCGGACTCTACGTAGGAATATTCATAACCAGCGTCATCAAGTTTCTTGCGGAAGTCGGAGTTGGCCTGGTAGAGAAAGTCATCCTTTCCGATGCCGATCCAGAAAAGTGATGGCTTGGTGGCGAAAAGTCTCGCCAGTTTGCCGTCAAAGTCCTCATAGACAGGAGATTTCTTTTCCGGGAATATGGCGGCGGAGAACAGGCCTATGTACGAGAATGTGCCGGGATATTCCTTTGAGATGTGGAGGGAATGGAACCCACCCATCGACAGTCCGGCTATCGCGCGTCCCTCCTTTTTGCGGATTGTACGATAGTGGGAGTCAACATATTCAATGATTTCAGGGAAGGAGGTTTCGTAGGTGCCGTCCATTGTCTTCGGAAGGTTGAACTGTGGCTGGACGAGGCCGTTGGAAGTCTCGCCCGGGGCGGCCTCCTGCGAGGCGTTGCCGTTCGGCATCACCACGATCATCGGTTTCGCCTTGCCTTGCGCGATGAGGTTGTCAAGGATTTGGGAGGCGCGGCCGAGCTCCATCCACGCCTGTTCGTCCCCGCCCATTCCGTGCAAAAGGTAAAGCACAGGGTATCTGGCCTTTCCGTTGTTTTCATAACCTGCCGGAGTGTAGACCGTCATCCTGCGCCTCATTCCAAGCGAAGGGCTGTCATACCAGACCTTCGACACCGTCCCGTGCGGCACGTCACTGACTTTGTAAAGGTCTGCCTGCCCTCCGCCGACAATGAATATGCTCGTGACCGTGGCCACGTCCCTTATCTGATAGACATTCGACGGATCGTTCATCCGCTGGCCGTTGACGATGAACGAGTAGCCGTAGAGTTCAGGTTCGAGGGGCGCGCTGGTATATTCCCAGACCCCGTTCTGATCCTGGGTCAGCTCGGCGACTCCCGGAATCTCAAAAACGCCGTCAGGCGTGCTTATTTTTTGAGGCGGCAGGAAATCTCCGGTCACCTGCACCCTGATCACATTCGGTGCAGAATACCTGAAAGTCACCGAATTGTCATTGTTGACCTCAGGAGAGGTCACTTTTGCCCCGCTCCATAACGCCTGCTGGGCGAAAGCGTCAACCGTCATGGCAAACATGCTCATTATCACCATGACAGCCAAACAGGACAGAATCTGAATATTACGTTTCATACCCGTAGGTTTTTTCTTTTGACACCGCAAGATAATGATTTTATTTCGGAATCGCCGCAAAAGTTGCCGGCAAGGCAGAATGCAGCGGGACAAAGAATCCGCAAAATGAGTATATTTGTGGCCTACAACAGGCGACCGTCTGCCCGAAACAGATAATTATCAATCACTGAATATGAGGGATTACATCATCGCCCTTGATCAGGGCACCAGCTCCTCCAGAGCGATAGTCTTCAACAGAAACGGCGAGGCCCAGGCCGTGCGCCAGAAAGAGTTCACACAGCATTTCCCTAAGCCGGGGATGGTCGAGCATAATCCTATGGAGATCTGGGCGACAGAGTACGCCATGATGACGGAGGCGGTCACCTCGCTGGGGCTTGGGGGCGCGGACATCGCCGCGATCGGCATCACCAACCAGCGCGAGACCACCATCGTGTGGGATGCCGAGACGGGGAAACCGGTCTACAACGCCATCGTCTGGCAGGACAGGAGGACTTCTGAGTATTGCGACTCGCTCAAGGCGGCGGGGATGACCGGGATGATCCGCCAAAAGACCGGACTGATCATCGACGCCTACTTCTCCGGCACGAAGATCCGCTGGATCCTGGAGAACGTTCCGGGAGCGAGGGAAAAGGCGGAGCAAGGTAAGCTACGTTTCGGAACCGTGGACTGCTGGCTGGTGTGGAACCTTACCGGAGGCCACGAACACGTCACCGACGTGAGCAACGCGTCCCGCACGATGCTGTTCAACATCAACACACTTGAATGGGACAAGGAACTGCTTGACCTGCTGAACATTCCAATCTCCATGATGCCGGAGGTCAAGTCTTCGTCCGAGGTCTACGGCCAGACCGATCTCCTTGGAGGCGATGTCCCTGTGGCGGGAATCGCCGGCGACCAGCAGGCCGCCCTGTTCGGCCAGATGTGCACGGAACCCGGCTCCGTGAAGAACACCTACGGAACCGGATGCTTCCTTCTGATGAACACGGGCGAGAAACCGATACTGTCAAAGAACAATCTTCTGGCCACGATAGCCTGGAAGATCGGAGACAAGGTCAACTACGCGCTTGAAGGCTCGATCTTCGTCGCCGGCTCCGTCGTGCAGTGGCTCCGTGACGGACTCGGCATCATCAAGAGTTCCTCCGAGGTCGAGGCGCTGGCGGCCTCGGTGCCGGACAACGGCGGCGTGTACATGGTTCCGGCACTGACCGGTCTGGGAGCCCCGTACTGGGATCAGTACGCCAAGGGCAGCATCCTCGGCATCACACGCGGGACAACGGCGGCACACATCGCACGCGCGGCTCTTGAGGGGATCGCATTCCAGACGATGGACATCGTCACGGCGATGGAAAAGGATTCGGGAATACGTCTGGGCGAGCTCAAGGTCGACGGTGGCGCTTCCAGAAACAATCTTATGATGCAGTTCCAGTCCGACATCCTCGGAGCGAAGGTCATCAGGCCTAAGGTCACGGAGACCACCGCCCTGGGAGCCGCCTGTCTCGCAGGTCTGGCGGTAGGGTTCTGGAAAGACATCGAGGAGGTCAAGAAGCAGTGGCAGGCCGACCGCCTGTTCACCCCATCGATGGACGAGGCCGCCGTCAAGGCCGCCAAGGCCGGCTGGGCCGATGCCATCGAAAGGACATTGACAAAGAAATAATCTGAATCAGGAATGCCTTAGTAAGTGTTAAATAATAAGTTGGTAATCTTTTAAGGATTACTTAAGGATTACTTAACGAATAAGGGAGGCCGAAAGTCATTTTCAGCCTCCCATTGTCTTTTCAGTGTTGCCGACCGGTTACCTGATCATAGGCAGCCAGGTCTGGATGTGGGAGCCTTTCCAGCAGTCCACAGAGGAGTAGTCCACCATCTTGATGTCGCCCTCGGTGGTAGGGACGAGGAACTGCATCCTTGTGCCAGGGCGCTCCGGGTCAACGATCTTGACCTTCACCTCACCCTTGGAGTCAGCGACAATCCTCACAGGCTTGTCGTAGTCCGGATCAAGGTTCTCGTCACGGGCCAGCACGAGAGGACCCCACTGAACGGCCTGGAAGTACTTGCCTTCAGGGTTGCGTCCGTTCTCAGGGGCGTTGATGAGCCTGGCCTTCATGTCGAAGATGATGTAGATGCTGTCGCCGGCCTGCCACTTGCGGTCAAGCGAGAGGTACTTGCCGGCCTCAACCTTGCCCACATGTCTGCCATTCACGGCCACGTAGGTGTTCTCACTCCACGAAGGGATGTGCAGTTTCACCGTGAACTTCTCCTTGGAGGCCGGATCAACGGAGATCCTCACCTCGTTCGCGCGAGGATATTCAGTGACGATTCCAAGCTTCACCTCGTTGCCGGCGGCTGTCCTGGCGGTGACGGTCCCGGCGTTGTAAAGATTCAGCACCGGGCCTTCCTTTGACTGCATAGCCGCGACGTAAGGCAGGTAGGACAGTCCGCAAGGGCCGCTGAGGTTGCAGCAGGTGACAGGCTGGCCGTCAATGTTGGTTCCCCAGCCGCTGTTGGTGACCTTCGCCCCATTGAGAAGGTTCACGTAGCTGAATCCCTTGCCGTCCGGCTTCATGGCGCCGAGAAGGCCGTTGTAGGCATATTTCTCGATGTAGTCAACGGCGGCAGGGTCGCCCGTGAGACGAAGGTACTGTGAGCAGTACTTCATCCACGTCACGCCGACGCAGGTCTCCATCATCCTCTTGATGTCAGGATTGGTCTGCTCTACGGCGGTGTTGCTCCAGCCTTCACCGTAAAGCTTAGGCCAGTAGACATCCGAGCCGGCGTTGCCGATGATCGTAACCTCGTGATCCTTCACGTCGTTGAAGAAATTGTCGAGGCACACCTTCCATTTAGGATCGCCGGTCGCGCGGTAATATTCAGCAAGACCCTCCCAGACGGAGGTCATCTCGTAGGCCTTCGGATAAGGCTTGCCCACCTGGTAGAGAGGCGTGCCTTCATAGACCTGCTGGAATATGTTGCTGCCCTTGGAGGCTCCGGTCCTGACGATATATTCAGAGAAATCAAGGTACTCCTGCTTGCCGGTGATGAAGTAAAGCCTCATCATAGGCTCAAGGATCGATGAAGACTCGATCTTGGTGGCGCTCCATCCGAGCTGCGTGATGCCCTTCTTAGGAGCCGGACCGACCTGGTCGATAACGCTCTTCGCCTCCTTCTCCACCGCCGAAAGAACCCTCGGATCCTGCTCCACGTCAGCATAGTACTGAAGCAGGCCAAGCATGACGTACTTCCTCTCCCAGATGTCGCCGTCGCGGTCTCCAGGCTGATCGTCAACCGTGGTGCAGCTGATGCTTCCGTTGCTTCTCTCTGTCGCCATCAGCTTGTAGACCAGTTCCTTGGTCAATTCCTTGAGTTCAGGATCCTGGGTGTAGCGGTAGAGAAGAGAGTTCGTGCGGATGCTCTTTCCCGGCATCTCGCCGAGAGCGAACTGCGGACGGCCCTTGACAAAGAAGTCGATGACCTTGTCGTAAGGCATCACGCCTTTGACCCAACGGTCAATTGAACTCTGGATGTCATCGGCGAAATAGCCGTTGAAGGTCACACTTCCACCGGGAAGCGGCTCAATCACGTCATTCACCTTCTTCAGATCATTCTGGGCGAAGGCTCCGACGGAAAGCAGCATGGCTGCTGCGAAAACGATTGCTTTTTTCATTATAAGAATATTACTGATGTTTCCGAAAACGCAAAGATAACAATTTTTCCACTTCGTGCAACGAGCGGAAGGTGTTTTGGACAGTTGGACAGTACCTTTTGAATTGTGTTTTGGACATGCCGCCTCTTTGCCAAGCGGCATTTTGTTCGTATATTTGTCAAATCACATATTTTTGGTCTTATGGTAAGAATATTCTGCAAAAACACCGGAACCTTCAAGGAGTTTCCCGAAGGCACCACCTTACAGGACATCGCGCCACAGTTCGAGTTCGACAAACCGTACGACATACTCGCCGCCAAGGTGAACAACGTGGCCGAAGGGCTGAGGTTCAGAGTGTTCCACAACAGGGACGTGGAGTTTTTGGACTACCGCACCTACATCGGACGCAACTTCTACAGCAGGTCGCTGTGCTTTCTCCTCTACAAGGCCACAAGGGATTTGTTCCCGGAAAGCCGGATGACAATCCGCCGCCCGATCTCCAAGGGCTATTACTGCTCGGTCTTCAAGAATGACGGGTCAGGACTGACGGAGGCTGACGTGGATGCCATCGGAGCGAGGATGAGAGAGATTGTCGAGGCCGACATTCCGTTCAGGCGCAAGGAGATACAGATCGAGGAAGCCATCAGGATATTCAAGGAATCCGGCGACCTCGACAAGGTGAAGCTGCTGGAGACGTGCGGCGAGGTGTACATCACCTGCTACTCGCTTGAGGATGTGACTGATTATTACTACGACGAGCTGGTTCCTAGCACCGGCTACCTTAAGACCTTCGGTGTGAGGCTCTGCCACGGAGGAATATTGCTGCGCGTCCCTGACCGCCACCATCCGGAGGATCTGGCGCCGTCCATCGAGCAGCCGAAGACCTTCGAGGTCTTCGCCGAGACTCACAAATGGAACTGGATAATGGGACTGGCGAATGTCGGGGATGTCAATGAGTCGATCCTGAAAGGCAACGCCTCGGACCTGATCCAGATTTCGGAGGCATTGCAGGAGAAGAAGATAGTACAGATCGCAGAGGAGATTGAAAGGAGGCATAACGACCCGGATAATCCGGTGAAGCTGGTCCTGATCACCGGGCCGAGCAGCAGCGGAAAAAGCACGGTATGCAAAAGGCTGAGCGTCCAGCTGAAAGCCTGCGGACTGCATCCGATATCATTCTCGACCGACGACTATTTCGTCAACCGAGTCGATACTCCGAAACTGCCGGACGGAAGCTACGACTTCGACAATTTCGACACTGTGGATCATGAATATCTCCAGAAAGACCTTGTCAAACTACTTGACGGCGAGGAGGTTGAGGTTCCTGAGTATAACTTCGTCACAGGTCGCCGGGAGTTCAACGGCAAGAACCTCAGGCTTGGCGAAAGGTCTGTGCTGCTGATCGAGGGACTTCACGCCCTGAACCCACGCCTCACGGACCATGTGCCGGAGAAGGAAAAATTCAGGATATTCATAAACACCATCACCTCCATCTCGCTGGACTGCCACAACTGTATCCCGACAAGCGACAACCGCTTGCTGCGGAGGATCGTGAGGGACTACCTCAAGGGAGCGTTCACGGCACGGGAGTCGATCGCTAACTGGCCGAACGTGCGCAGGGCCGAGGTCAAGTGGATATATCCGTTCCAGGAGAACGCCGACGTGCTGTTCAACTCGGCATACCTCGTGGAGTTCGCTGTGCTGCGCACCCACGCCGAGAGGATCCTCGCCACCGTGCCGAAGAACTGTCCGGAGTACAGCGAGGCGCACAGGCTGCTGAAATTCCTGCACTACTTCGTGCCGGTCTCAGACAAGGAGATCCCGCCGACATCGCTGCTTCGCGGATTCATCGGAGGGGGAAGCTATTAGTATTGAACCGTTTGGCCGCCTTTGTCGGAGACTTCATCCGCAAAGACGGTCGAAAGCGACATTAACATATTCATAGAAAACAATTTAAACATCTACCAACGAAATGGCGGACGAAAAGATAATTTTCTCGATGAACGGTGTGGGCAAAGTTCTCCCGCACAACAACAAGGTTATTCTCAAGGACATCTACCTTTCATTCTTCTACGGGGCAAAGATCGGCATCATCGGTCTGAACGGCTCCGGTAAATCGACCCTGATGAAGATCATCGCAGGCGTGGAGAAATCCTACCGTGGCGAGGTGGTCTGGGCGCCTGGCTATTCGGTTGGCTACCTTGAGCAGGAGCCTCAGATGGATCCCGACAAGACAGTCATAGAGGTCGTGCAGGAAGGAGTCCAGGAGGTCATGGATGTCCTCAATGAATATAACGAGATCTCCCTCAAGTTCATGGAGCCGATGGACGACGACCAGATGAACGCTCTCATAGAGCGTCAGGGCGAGTTGTCCGAGAAGATCGAGCATCTCGGCGGCTGGGAGATAGACGCCAAGCTCGAAAGGGCTATGGACGCTCTGAACTGCCCTCCGCCTGACGCGAAGATCTCCACCCTTTCCGGTGGCGAGCGCCGCCGTGTGGCCCTGTGCCGTCTGCTTCTGCGCGAGCCGGACGTGCTGCTCCTTGACGAGCCTACCAACCACCTTGACACCGAGAGCATCCAGTGGCTTGAGGCTCACCTGAGGCAGTACAAGGGCACGGTAATCGCCGTGACCCACGACCGCTACTTCCTCGACAACGTGGCAGGATGGATCCTTGAGCTGGACAGAGGAGAGGGCATTCCGTGGAAGGGCAACTACAGCTCATGGCTGGAGCAGAAGACCAAGAGGCTGGAGATGGAGGAGAAGCAGGAGAGCAAGAGGCGCAAGACCCTCCAGCACGAGTTGGAGTGGGTGCGCATGGCTCCCAAGGCCCGTCAGGCCAAGCAGAAAGCCCGTCTTGGAGCCTACGAGAAACTGGCCTCGGCCGATTCCAAGGAGAAGGAGGCCAATTTGGAAATATACATTCCTAACGGACCGCGCCTCGGCAACAAGGTCATCGAGTTCAAGGATGTGTCCAAGGCCTACGGGGACAAGATTCTCTTCGAGCATCTTTCGTTCGCCCTTCCGCCTGCGGGAATCGTGGGCGTGATCGGCCCTAACGGCGCAGGCAAGACCACGCTGTTCAGGCTCATCATGGGCATCGAGAAACCAGACACAGGCTCTATAGACATCGGAGAGACCGTGAAGATCTCCTATGTGGACCAGCAGCACAGGAGCATCGATCCGGACAAGACAGTGTTCGAGACCATAGCCGGGAACTCCGAGTGGGTAAGGCTCGGCAACAAGGACATCAACGCCCGCGCCTGGGTGTCGAGGTTCAATTTCAGCGGCTCGGATCAGGAGAAACTCTGCGGAGTCCTTTCCGGAGGCGAGAGGAACAGGCTTCACCTTGCGCTGACCCTCAAGGACGAAGGCAACGTGCTGCTTCTGGACGAGCCGACGAACGATGTGGACGTGAACACGATCCGCGCCCTGGAGGACGGTCTGGAAAACTTCGCCGGATGCGCCGTCGTGATCAGCCACGACCGTTGGTTCCTGGACAGGATTGCCACACACATCCTCGCTTACGAGGGTGACTCCAACGTGGTGTTCTTCGAGGGCAACTACGCCGAGTACGAGGAGAACCGCAAGGCCCGTCTCGGCAACACAGAGCCTAAGCGGTTCAAGTACAAGAAATTGATGGAATAGTTTTTGCAGTGTAATGCCTTTGTGCGCCGCACTGGCGCACTATTGGTGTTGCTTTGAAGCGGCATCAGTTTTTAAAACTCACTAAAACTATAACTGTTATGGCAGCTGAATCTAAAAAGTACGAATGCCTTCGTTGCGGTTGGATCTATGATCCGGCGGAAGGCGATCCCGATGGCGGCATTAAGCCCGGAACCCCGTTCAAGGATATTCCTCAGAATTGGAAGTGTCCTGTCTGCGGCGCTGCGAAATCCGATTTCGCGGAATATTCTGAATAACGTCCCTCCGGCCACTCTGAATGACGTAGCGGAAAAGGAATATGGATGATCAAACACCGGCGACAGAACTGGCGACGGCGTAGGCCATTGTCCAGGCGGCCTGAAGGTTGAAGCCGCCGGTGATGGCGTCCACGTCAAGGACCTCCCCGGCGAAATAGAGGCCGGGGTGGGTCTTGGACTCAAGTGTGCTGAGGTTTATGTTGGAAAGGGCGACCCCGCCACAGGTGACGAACTCCTCCTTGAAACGGCTTTTGCCACGAATCTGGTACTCGTCGTTGATCAATGTGTTCACAAGGCGGTTCATTCCTTTGGATCCCAATTCCGCCCAGCGGGCGTCCACGCGGACTCCGCTCTTGGCTGTCAGGTAGCTCCACAGTCTGGACGGCAGCTCGGACGGATGGGTGTTCTGAATCAGCTTCTGCGAATTGTCTTTAGAAAGCGACGTGATCATGCCCCTGACATCCTCCTCCCCGGAGTCACCCAACCAGCTGACAGCGAGGGTGGCGGTATAGTCATTGTCGGCGAGATAGCGCGCGGCATAGGAAGAGAGTTTCAGGATTGCCGGCCCGCTCATTCCCCAATGGGTGACAAGGAGTGGGCCGTCGGCCTTGTATTTCGTGCCGGCCAATGATGCCGACGCGTTCCCGACCACCGTGCCCATCAACTCACGGATCGGACTGCCGGGGAGGTTGAACGTGAAGAGGGACGGAACCGGCGGGACGAGCTCAAGTCCCAGACCGTCAAGGATTCCAAGGCCGGAAGGTTTCGGACTGCCTCCGGTGGTGACGATCACGATGTCAGCGAAAAAACGCCGGTCCGAAGCAGATTCGACAGGTTCAGCAACCTGCCGGGGTATTGTTGCGCCCGATTGTCCAAGAGGCTTGCCGTTCCGGTGACCGTCTTCAAACGAAATGCTGTAACCGCCGCTGGGACAGGGAGATATTCCCGAAACCCTATGGCTTGTGTGAAGCGCCACACCTGCCCGGCGCATACCGGACAGTAAAGTGTTCACGATCTCCATCGCATCCTGTGAAGCCGGGAAAACGCAATGATCCTCCTGAAGGACAAGCCTTACCCCCTCGTTCTCGAACCACTGCCATGCACTCCGCTGGTCGAACGAACGGAAAAGGCGTTTCATTAGTTTGTCGCCGCGAGGATAAGCGGCTGAAAGAGAGGATATTCCCTCAAAGGAATTGGTCAGGTTGCATCGTCCTCCCCCGGTGATCGCCACCTTAGCCAAAGCCTTTGGCCCCGCCTCGAACACCTCCACCGAAGCGGAAGGCATCCTCCGTTTCAGCTCCACGGCGCAGAAACACCCCGCCGCCCCGGCTCCGATGATCGCGATTTTCATAATACAAAACTACACAAAATCCTTTGATTTTGATAAAAGAATATACCAGTACAAACGAACCCAGAACGAACCCAGAACAAACCCATCGGAGCGGAGCGACGCAAGGGGGCTGGGGAATACGGTCCCCAGTGCCCCCACCGGGGGCTGTCACGTAGTGACTGGGGGGGGTGGAAGAAAAAGCGCACGCAGTGCGGAGCGACGCAAGGGGTCCGGGGAATACAGTCCTCGGTGCCCCCTCCGGGGGCTGTCACGTAGTGACTGAGGGGTAGAAGATATATTATATGGCAAAATGAATTTTGCCATATAATTATAAGTGGATATCTTTGTCCTCAATTTATGGCATCGGGAAAGAAGGACATACTTCTCGGGATGGTCAGGAACGGCCTCCCGATGACTCTCGGACAGCAGATTCGGCTCACGATTCTGCTGAGTCTGCCCGCCATTGCCGCTCAGATCTCGTCCGTGCTGATGCAGTACATCGACGCCGGAATGGTCGGTCAACTTGGTGCGAACCAATCAGCGTCAATAGGTCTGGTCGCCACGACAACCTGGATAATGGGTGGATTCCAGTCCGGAGCCAGCTCGGGATTCTCAGTCCAGGTCGCCCACCTTTGCGGAGCGCAGGATTTCAAGGGAGCCAGAGCTGTGATGAGGCAAGGGCTCACCACGGTCTTCATCATCGGACTGGTTCTCGCAGTGATAGGCGTAAGCATCAGTGGGGCGCTCCCCCACTGGCTAGGCGGAACACCGGAAATCAATGAGGACGCATCTGAATATTTCCTGATATATTCGGCGTTCATTCCGATAGGCGCTGTCGGATGGGCCGCTAATTCAATGCTACAGGCCAGCGGCAACATGAAGATTCCGAGCCTGATGTACACCGGAATGTGCGGCCTTGATGTGGTGTTCAACTACATATTCATTTACATTTGTGAGATGGGAGTGGCTGGCGCGGCTCTGGGAACTGGTGCGGCGCAGGTCGTCACCTCGATATTCGTGATCTGGTATATTCTCAGACGCTCCAAGGAATTGAATATCAAAGGAGAACAAGGCACGTTCATTCCACGGCGCAAGACCGTGCGCAACGCTTGGGGCATCACCGCACCGATGTGGCTCCAGAACATCATCATGCGAGGGTCGCACATCATGAGCACAATCATCGTGGCGCCGCTCGGCCCGATCTCCATCGCCGCCAACGCCTTGGCCATCATAGCCGAAAGCTTCTGCTACATGCCGGGCTACGGAATCGAGGAGGCGGCCACCACGCTTGTCGGCCAGAGTCTCGGGGCGAAACGCAAGGAAGTCGCCAAGCGGTTCTCGCAGATCACGATGATGATGGCCGCAGGGATTATGACTCTGCTGGGAGCGCTGATGTTCATATTCGCGACTGAACTGATGATGCTGCTGAGCTCGGATCCGGATGTCATCGCCCTGGGAGCCAAGGTGTTGAGAATAGAGGCGTTCGCCGAGACCCTCTATGCGTTCTCGATCGCCGGCTACGGTTCCTGCGTCGGCGGAGGCGACACGCTCGTGCCGAGCGTGATGAACTTCGGAAGCATGTGGGTGATACGCATCGGGCTGGCACTGATTTTGACACCTCGGATGGGACTCGTCGGCTACTGGGTGGCGATGTGCATCGAGCTGAATGTCCGCGGATTGCTGTTCTACTGGAGACTGCGCGGCGAGAAATGGATGAAACTAAAGATCACTTGAGAATATGGAAAAGATCATCAACCAGGAATTCGGCGGAGAGAGACCGCTCTACTGCAGACACGACCTTTATCTTGAGAATGTGAAGATCCACGCCGGGGAATCGGCGCTGAAAGAGACCGGCAACATCACAGCCGTACACTGCCAGTTCGAGGGCAAGTACCCGTTCTGGGAGTGTGACGGATTCGTCATCAAGGACAGTCTCCTGACCGTAGGTGCCCGCTCGGGCCTCTGGTACTCAAGGAACTGCGAGATCTATGACACGATCATCGACGCTCCGAAGACCTTCCGGAGAATGGACGGCATCAAGCTGAGAAACGTCCAGATTCCCGGCGGCACGGAGACCTTCTGGGACTGCCGCGACATCGATGTGGAGGACTGCGTGATCGACAGGGCCGACTATGTGTTCATGCACTGCGAGAATGTCCGGCTGACCAATGTCAAACTCAACGGCAACTACAGCTTCCAGTATGCCAAAAACGTGGAGATCCGCAACAGCGTCCTCAACTCGAAAGACTCGTTCTGGGAGGCGGAGAACGTCACCATCTTCGACTCCGTGATCAACGGTGAATATCTCGCATGGTACTCGAAGAACCTTCGCATGATCCGCTGCCACATCACCGAGACCCAGCCGCTTTGCTACTGCGACAACCTCGTGATGGAGGACTGCACGATGGGTGCCGACGCCGATCTGGCCTTTGAATATTCATCCGTCCACGCCACCATCAAAGGCAACGTCCCTTCCATCAAGAACCCTCGCACCGGCACCATCCGCTACGGTTCCGTCGGCGAGATCATCCTTGACAAGAACATCAAGGCTCCCGGCGACTGCATCCTCGAAGCCCTGTAAGCATATTCATCAACAAGGCGACTTCTTAAATATTTTTAGAAAATTCTTCCGGATTCGACAATCTTATTTGTTATCTTTGTGTTGTTATTACAAATAATGATTCATTAGACGATCGGAATGAAGACAAGACTCTCGGTCGCGCTTTCGGTAAAAGGCACGCGCACATCAGCCCCCTGCGACAACACGACGGCAAACTCACCCGACGGGAGGATAACGTTCAGACTGACTGTTGACAAAAACGCTTGACGCTTATGAACTCATTCCTTAACAACATCGAGGGCAAGGGAGCCATTATGAAGCAGCGGATCCTCGGTCTTTGCATAAACGACGGGGATTTCAGCATCGCGGAACTCAGCAAGGAACTCAACGCCAGCATACCGACAGTGACAAGGCTCATCGGAGAGCTGATCGAGGACGGATTTCTTGAGGATCTGGGGAAGACCGGCACATCCGGCGGCAGACGTCCCAGCATATTCGGACTTAATCAGGCTGCCGGGTATTTTGTCGGGACGGACATCCGCAGGCACCACGTCAGCATAGCCGTGACCAACTTTAAGGGCAAGATCGTCGACTACAAGGAGGATGTTCCGTTCACGCTTGAAGGCACGGAAGAGTCGCTCCGGAAATTGTCCGATCTGATCAAGGGGAACACCGACACTCTGGGGATAGAGCAGGAAAAGGTGCTGGCCTACGGGATAAACCTCACCGGCCGCGTCAACCACGAGACAGGCTACAGCTTTTCGTATTTCATCGGCGAAGACAAGCCGCTCTCGCAAGTACTTGAGAAAGAGCTAGGTGCGCCTGTTTTCCTTGAGAATGACTCCAGAGCCATGGCCTATGGTGAATACATCTGCGGAGAGGCCAACAACGAGAAGAACATGATTTTCATCAACCTCAGCTGGGGGCTTGGAATGGGAATGATCATCGAGGGGAAGCTATCCTACGGAAAGTCGGGTTATTCCGGGGAGATAGGACACTTTCCGATGCTCGACAACGGAAAGATCTGCCAGTGCGGCAAGATCGGCTGCCTGGAGACCGGTGCGTCCGGCTCAGCGCTTCACAGAATATTCGTAGAGAAAATCAAGGAAGGAAAGGTTTCTTCCATCTCGTCAAAGTTCGCCGACCCGGAGGACATCGACATCGATGACATCCTGGAGGCGCTGATGGACGAGGACATGCTCGCCATCGAATGCGTCGAGGAGATCGGCTCCATCCTCGGACAGGCGACCGCCGGCCTCATAAACATATTCAATCCAGAGCTTGTGGTGATCGGCGGAAGGCTCTCCATCGCCAAAGACTACCTCATGCCGCCTATCAAGAGCGCCATCAACCGCCACTCGCTCAACATCGTGAGCAAGGACACCGCCATCAAATTCTCCAAACTCGGGAAGAAGGGCGGCCCGATCGGCGCATGCATGCTCTCGCGCAGCCGTCTGCTGGGGCTTCTTTAGAGAGGGGCCGCGCCGGAAGTACCCTCACCGGTCGCCGGCGCATCCGTCGTCCCTGAATATTCAGAATAGACATTGCCGAAACGATCCGTCACGCGGACTTCGCGTGATTTCGCGTCCCTGGACATCGCCGCCCTGAACAGGTTCTGGGTGAGAACCGCCTGAACCCATGATCTCTTGAGCGACGACGGATCCTTGTATAGCTCAAGGGTGAGAGGATCCTTGCCCTCGAAGCGCTCCATGTCGCAGACCTTCACTCCGTCCTCGAAATACTCCACCTTCCAGAGCGGATCATAGTCCCAGACATTCACAACCACCTCTCCCGGGAAGTACGGGGAGTCTACATAGACTTTCATCTGATAATCATCCGGAGTGTCACATCCAAGAAAACGCCATCGCACATCAGTACCGTCGAAACTATACAGCTTGAAACCGGCAGGACCACCGTCCACGCAGACAGGGCCGCACCACCAGGCTCCTCCGAGCGAGGTCACGTTCTGCTCCATCAGCGTCTCCGTGATGATCTCGTTGTTCCCGGTGTGGGTATGCCCGGAGAGGATCAATGCATCGTAAGGCGCGAGCAGATCGTAGACCGCCTTCCTGTTGCACATCACATCCGCGATCTGGCTGTAGTTGAAATTATACCCCGTCCTGTCCCACTCGCGCAGGGTGGTCGGGATGTGCAACGACACGACAACCTTCATGTCCTTCCCCACATACGACAGATCACGCTCCATCCATCTCAGCTGAGCCTCAGGAAGATAGCCGATGTAGTACCAGTCCTTTCCGACATAGAAGTTGTCGTTGAGGACGATGTAGTGCACCCTTCCCACATTGAATGAATAGTATGACGGGCCGTACATCTTCTCGTAGTCCCTGGTCGAGCCTTCGAAAGAACGTCCGTAATTGGTCATGTCGTGATTGCCGATGACGGAGCGGAAGACCACCCCTGTGCTGTCCATTATGTTGTTGTACTCCGGATACAACGCATGGTTCCACCCCACGATGTCGCCCAAACACAGCCCGAACGTGTAGTCTCCGGCGACCCTGTCGTAGCAGTCCCTCACCGCCTCCGCGTTGTGCCTCAGCCCTGGAAACTCCTCGGCCTCGGCGATCTGCGGATCGGCGATCACGATGACATTGTGCCGGCTGTCATCCTTGGGATTCCTTCTCAATGTGAAATCGTAAGTGCTTTCCCCCGGTTCAAGTTCCCGCCAAAAACAGCCTTCCCCTCTCCTGACCGAAGAAACATAACCAGAAGGGGTAGAAATGAACACCAACCTACTATCTAAATATGGCTCAAGGCGATAGCGTCCCCGTGCGTCGGTCTGCGTCACCGACACGCCATCGGAGACCACAACCCCCGCAATCCCCTTTCCCTCACACAAAACCCGTCCCTTAACCGCCTTTCCATACAGCGGCAGCAACATAGCCAATGACAAAATCGTCAATAACACCCTTTTCATATTTAAATATTTTTATTCAAAATCTTCCGAAAGGTACAAAAATTTAATAAGTGTTAAAAGAATTAGTTGGCAAAATTTTGGCCTTTGTTCAAGGACAGATTCGCTTTACGCTGCTTTTCCACGCACGGCAGAGCCTTTGCCTCACTAATCGAGAAGTTATCTTTTGGAAGAAGTAGTCTGCCGGTGATGAACGGCTGATGAGAGATACTCGCCGAAAAGTCAATCTAAGATCATCAAGTTATTATTCAAAGGGCTGACTAAACAGTATTAGTCAAGCCCCTCTTTCTTGCTTTTTGGCGAGGTCAACCTCGACATTGTCTCCGATTGTTAAAATTTCAGAAAGTTATTCAGACTTTTTAGTCTTTTAGATTTGCACCGTGATTCCAATATGGGGTTACGGTGTTCTTTTTATATACCCTCTGCAGCGGCTAAGGTGTCCGTGATGATTCCGGCGCCTTCGTCTCCTCGATTCTGGAAGGAAGCACTGTCCGGGAAGCGCACAGCCGCGCCGTTCAAACATCCGCCTTCGTGTGTACACAATCCGGTGCCACACCGGCTCTTCCCGATGCGATAAAGGGCTTTTAATGTTCCGCTATTCCGCGGCCTGTGTGTTCCGATAAGCTTTCTGCAGCAGATTTAGAAGCTGTTTTGATTTGTTAGAAATGTACTTTCACTCTCACATTTTCAGACAAACAAATCAGAGCCTCTTCTTAAGATGATGCTTCCCTGACTTTAGTTCCGATGAGGAGCCGTCAGGCAAGACTACCGTGGCGGTGCTTCCCGCAGGCACACACACTGTCATGGAGAATTTGTCACCGTCGAGTTTCCAGTCCACGGAAATACGTCCGTACGGGGTGTCCTTCGAGGCTTTCACCCAGTCAATACCTTCAACCATCTGCGGCTCGATTCTGACATGGCTGTAACCTGGACGCGAGGAATCCGGAACAATGCCTGCCAAAGCCTGGTAAAACCACAAGCCGATGGCGTTATAACAATTATGAATATGGCTGCGCTCCCCGTCCCAATGCTCCCAGGTAAGCGTGGCGCCATTATCTATCATATAAAGATAGCCGGGATATTCACGCTTCTTAAGCATCTGGTACATAAAATCCGCCTCATGTTCCCTTACTGCCCATTTTGAAAGGACGGGAACTCCCACGAGCCCGGTTGCGAGGTGCCCTTTGAATGTCTCGGCTGTACGTTTCTTCATCGAGGACACCACATCACGCACGCAAGACTGAGGAACAGCCCCCACCAGCATAGGGTAAGCCATGTCTATTTGGGTGGCAGTCGCATAGGTGTTGTCAGAAGGATTGAAGAATGTCTTGTGGATGAGATCGTTCTGCCTCTCGTGCTTTTCGCGGAACCTTCCGGAATCCTCCTCATTGCCGAGGACGTCCGCGATTCGCGACATAAGGTCGTAACTCTCGGAAAGCACACAGTTGCCGACAAGATCTACGGAGCGAGGGTCTGTCTGGTTGATTCCCTTTGGAGTGGCCCAGTCTCCAAGATACCAGTTTCTGTACTCCGTCCCTCCCCAGTCCTTGAGAAGACCATCCACACATTTGCTTTCCGCATAATCCAGCCACCTGCACATATTCGGATAATACCTTTCCATAAGCCTTTCGTCTCCATAATTGAGCCATGTCTGCCATGAGGCGGCGATCATGAAGGCGCACCAGAAAGGCCCGCCACCGGCGGAATACGGATTCGGCGCAGTGTGAGGCATGTCACCATTCTCTCTCTGACAGTCCGCCCATGCCTGGATCCAGTTCATGTAAAGAGGAGAGACATTGAAAAGTGTCTGGAGGACAGGGGTGGAGGCATTGCCGTCGCCGCCATAGCCCAATCTCTCAATCTGAGGGCAATCCACCATATAGCCGCCCAGAACAAGGGACGCCAGTGTCTCATGTATCATGTTATAGATAGCATTCAGATCCTCATCAGAACATTCGAAATCCGCGCCGCCCTCAAAATCCGTCATGACAGGGCTGAGAGTAATGCTTTCAAGAGCCAACGGGGCTTCAAGTCCCTTTATCTTGAGATAGCGGTAGCCCTTATAGTTGAACTTGCTTGAAAAGACACCTCCGGACTTGCCGTTGCCGACATAATAATCAGAGTACTCCCCGTCACGGAAGTCCGCATAGTCCTTAAGATAGTAATCCTCATAGTACAAGGCTATCTTCTTACCGTCTTCCACCACAGGCATTACTACGTCTGTCTGACCCACAAAGTTTCTTCCCATGTCGTAGATGAAGCTGTCATCCCCTGCCCTATGGACAGAGACAGGATGGTGTCGAGACACCTTCGCATTGAGTTCACACATCTGAGGTGAAGCCGCATGATCCGGGATCCGAGCCACCGTCACCGGTCTCCAGTCCAGTCCGTCAAGGGTTTCCGCACTCAGATCAGCAAGTGCGTTACGCGAATCCACTATCTCACCGCCCATCCTGTGCGGAAACCAGTCGCCGAACGTCCTTCTGTCGCTTTCCGCAGCCATCCAGCCGCCATCAGTGACAGCCAAGACATCGTGCCCGCCGTGTCTGACGAAATCAAGCTGGGCTCTCACATAGGGGCCGCCAGGCACAACCTGCCAGGAATGAGTCTGGTACCAACCTTTGCCAAGCCAAAGAACCAAGTCATTCTCCCCTGCCCTCATCAAATCCGTCACATCGTAAGTAACAATCAGCGATCTCTTTCCGAACTGGCTCACGGCAGGGGTAAGGACAGCGTCAGACACGGCTGTTCCGTTAACGAAGGCCTCATGATAGCCTAAAGAATTCACCTGTAGCAGCACACGTCCGTCATCAGAAGGATGATAGTCAATTCTCTTCCTAAGCAAAGGAGCCGACTCCGAGTCCTTGTCTTCCTGCACCGCTCCGATGAAACAAGCCGACGCTTCCCAATCACCTGCATCCAGAAGGCCGATCCCGAAACTTGCGGTCTCGCTCCAATCAGAGACTTTGCCATCCTGGTTCCAGACACGGACTTTCCAATAACCGAAGTCACGAGACTCCAGAGGGTGTCCGGCATATTCCACTCCAAAAGGAACCGAGGCCGCGACTTTGCCGGAATTCCAGAGATCCGCATCATTTTCATTAAGCGATGCCTCGTCAGACGCCACTATCAGCTGATAGGCAGACATTGAGGTTCCTTCCTCCGTAGACTTGAGCCTCCAGCTGAAATGCGGCCTCACATTGTCGATGGCAAGAGGATCCTCAAGAGACTCGCATCTCAAGCCATAGACCTCAACAATCGGTTCGCAAGCTATAAAAGAACCGCACATCACCGCCAAAAGCAGAAAAATGAAAAATCCGTATTTCATATCCTATTATTTCTTATTGACCGCCACCGTAAAAAAAGCTTCCCTCATCCTACTCTATTCTTGCAAGGTCTTACAAGGCCAGAGACAAGCACGGGATTATGCCCTCCGATGAACTCCCTGTCGATCGACAGTGTCAAAGTTACGGAATATTTCCGTATGATGTGAGCGATGGCAGGTAAGTAAGCGTTAAAAAATAAGTTGGTAAAGATTTGGCGGTATTTTCGAGGATAGATGTCTTTTGGAAGAAGGAGTGTGCCGGTGGCACATGACTGATGAGAAAAGACATATAGACCGAAAAGACAATCAAATATTACCAAGTTCTTTTTTTAAGGATTACTAAATGTGCCAACGAAGTTTGCCAATCAGAATTTTATGCGGTAATTTAGGGGAAATTTTGAATATTATGAATCAAAATCATAACCGCATGACAAACAAAAGATTTTTCAGGAACACTCTCGGCGCGGTGGTCGCAACCTTGTCGCTGGGAATCTTTACGGAAACCACAGCCTCCGCCGATGAGGGAATGTGGCTGCCGTCACTTATCTCAGAGCGCATCGGGGACATGCAGAGCAAAGGGTTCAAGCTCTCCGCCGAGGACATCTACAGCGTGAATCAGGCCTCTCTGAAGGATGCTGTCGTACTTTTCGGAAGCGGATGTACCGGTGAGGTCATTTCCCCGGAGGGACTGCTTCTTACCAACCATCACTGCGGCTACGGTCAGATTCAAAGGCACAGCAGCGTGGAACACGACTACCTGCGTGACGGATTCTGGGCGATGAGCCGTGAGGAAGAGCTTCCGAACAAAGGACTCACAGTCAGCTTCCTGGAACGGATGGAGGATGTGACTTCAAGGATTCTCGAGGGATGCGCTCCTGGATTCAGCGAATCTCAAAGGGACTCCGTGGTGAAAGCCAACTCCAAACGCCTGATAAAGGAGGTGACCGCCGACGGGAAGGGACTTAAAGCCTCTGTCGAGTCGATATATTACGGCAACCAGTATTTCCTTTTCCTCTACCGCGTGTACCGCGACATCCGCCTGGTAGGAGCGCCACCTTCATCAATCGGAAAGTTCGGAGGGGACACCGACAACTGGATGTGGCCGCGCCACACAGGGGACTTTTCCATCTTCCGCATCTATGCCGACAAGGACAACAATCCTGCGGAATATTCAAAGGACAACATCCCCTACACCCCTAAGAGGTTCTTCAGGATTTCTCTCGGAGGCGTCAGGGAAGGCGACTTCACATTCGTGTATGGATTCCCTGGGAAGACACAGGAGTACATCATGTCGGAAGGCGTGAGATACGTGTCGGAGATTTCCGATCCCGCTAAGATCGCCCTGAGGACAATGAGGCTCGACGCACAGAGAAAATACATGTCCCAAAGCCAGAAGGTCAGAATCCAGTACTCCTCCAAGAACGCCGGCGTGGCCAACGCGTGGAAGAAATGGCAGGGAGAGATGAAGGGAATCAACCGCCTGGGCACTGTCGCCGCGAAGCAGGAATATGAGAGGAGATTTGCCCGCTGGGCCCAAGGGACGGAATACAGTTCCATCCTTCCGCGCCTGGATTCATTGTATAAGGCATTGGAGCCATATTCATTCGCCAAGGAATATTACAACGAGACAGCGGCCACGGTGGAGCTTTGCAGGTTTGCGGCATCGGCGGCGAAGGAAATTGCCGGCGGCGGCAAGGGAAAGGCAGCATCCATGTCCGAGTCATTCTTCAAGGACTATTATCTTCCTATAGACAAAGAATCCTTTGTGTCCGTCATGGGCGCTTTCATCAACGATGTCCCGGAAGAGTCTCATCCTGAATATCTTAAAGAAGAGCTAGCGAAGTACGGAAGCGTAAGCGGCTGGGCGGACGCCCTGTTCGGCGGATCGCTTTTCGCTGATGCTGAAAAGGTCGCGAAGCTTGAGGCTTCGGATTCCGCCGCCATGTACGCCGACCCTGCGGTAAGGTTCGCGAATGAGTTCAGGAAATGGTACACAAGCGATGTGTATCCTTCCGAAAAGCGTCTGAGCCAGGAGATTACACTCCTTTACAGGGATTACATGAGAGGACAGATGGAGTTTGAACCTGAAAAGGCTTTCTACCCGGACGCGAACCTCACCCTGAGAGTGGCTTACGGAAGCATCGGCGGCTACTCCCCTGCGGACGGAGCCTACTACAAGCCGCTTTCCACCCTTGAGGGAATAATGGAAAAGGACAATCCTGAGATTTTCGACTATAACATTCCTCAGAGACTGCGCGACATCTATGCAGCGAAGGACTACGGAAGATGGGCGATCCCCGGAGCAAACGGAAGACAGACCGTCCCTGTCTGCTTCATCGCCACCAACCACACTTCAGGAGGCAACTCGGGAAGCCCTGTAATAAATGAGGACGGCAACCTGATAGGCATCAACTTTGACCGCGTCTGGGAAGGCACGATGAGTGACATCGCCTTCGACCCGGACTACTGCCGCAACATCTCGCTTGACATCCGCTATGTCCTGTTCACGATAGACAAGCTCGCCGGCGCCGGCCACCTGCTGGACGAGATGGTCTTCGCGAAGTAACGGGACGGATCCGATCAGTGAACAGCTTATCGAATATACCCATGCCTTATCAGGTCTTCTCTTGATCTGACGGGGAATGTGTAACCGTCACGGAGCAGGAATAAGTTGTCTGAAACCTGAATGATCGCTTCGTACAAATGGTCAGATACGATGATCCCTTTATTTGCTTTCTCCTCCCGGATCAGCGACTGCATCTTCTCGACATGAATAGGGGCGATGTTGGAGAAAGGTTCGTCCAGGATGCAGAAATCAGAGGGTGACTTGATGATGATGAACATTTCAGCGACACGAGCCTCGCCACCGGATAATTCCCGAAACTGTTTCTTCTGAAAGGTATGGAACTTGGGATCAAACGACACCAAGCCGTCATATTCAACATCATACAGTCTGAAGGCTTCGTCCAAGGTCATCCTCGGCGGCATGAAGAGATTCTGCGGAAGGTACTTGACCCTGTCGCCGATATGCCCATAGTCAGTACTTTGCTCATCGTTGAACCTCACGAAGATGTTCTGTGGCTTTATGCCTCCCATAATACATTTGAACAGGCACGATTTTCCCGTACCGTTCCTCCCAAGGACACCCGTCACCTTGCCGCGTTCCGATGTGACGAACGCGCTTTGAAGCACCGTTAGTTTTCCGAATTCAAGGTGCACGCTGTCAACAAGCATTCTATTTATCCTATCTGATGACATTGCCAACACATATTGAAAAGGTTAATAGCGCGACGAAGACCACGAAGTCAACAACAAACGGAATAGAATAATATTCAGTTCTGCTGATCCCCAGATTCAGATAGAAATAGATGGTCTGCCCTCTCTGGAAGGACTTGAACAAATACCAGATGACAGGGATAAACAGCAGCTTCAGCAGAACGAATGTGGGAGTCAAGGTAGGATCAAAGACGCACAGTCCGGCAGCGGTGAATGAATATGCCGCTGACACAAGGTACACCGCTTTGGCATACCGGGCCGACAACTTGATTTTCCGGAAGATATTCATAGATCCATCAATAAAGTTACGCATAGGCATCAAAACGACCGTCGTCGTCCGGATAGTCATCTTCATCAGAATCCACATCCTCGTCATCAGCATCAAAGGCAGGAATATGGACTTTCTCCATTTCAGACGCGTATTTTGTGAGACATCCTTCTGTGTAAGCAGCGACGGCATCCGACTGTCCTTGGGCATACGCCTTCTGAAGATACTCAAAAGCGCGGTCTACCCAATCCTCCTCCGGACGTACCACATACAAATATCGTCCTAAACCATATCGGGCATCCCGGTCTTCCCCCTCCGCCATCTGACGGATTCTGTCAATCGTCGGCCCGTCCAACTTTAACAATTTGTAACGAATCTGGAAATCTTCTTTATTCATAGTCAATCGAAAAATACTCTTGGGTTAATCTCGGCCGGCGTTCGCCATTCAGTTCCTCATTCCGCAAGCAAGGTTTTCTTCTTGCTCCACTTAAACGATTACGTTTTCAAATGCCGCCGCCCATTCTATCGGATCCACTTTCAACTACTTTCTGCCATTCATTATCAATCATCTGTAAATTTAAGAATTTTCGATGAATAACCTATAATTTGTTTTTGGGGCTCACCTGCAAATATCCTATCTTACCAAAGTCCGTGAACTCCTTGAATCTCATCCTGATGATGCGACATTCGCCGCACAACTTAAAGCCGCATATCCGACCCTGCCTGGCGCAGAAGGTGTAGATGCTCTTGCACAGGCACTTTGCAAATAGTATTTTGAAATACTATTGTCGGTCGTTTCTCTTCAGAGCCGCCCGATTCGTCGTAAATTTATACTACTTTTGCATAGAAACACGCATATTATGGATAGAAAGACAATTCAGGATGCGACCTTTCCCAAATGTCCCATCCGCAACATACTCACCCGCATCGGCGATAAATGGGCAATGTTAGTTCTATATACTCTTGAACAGCATGGTACATTGCGGTTCAATGACATGTACCGCCGCATCCCTGACATTTCTCAAAAAATGCTGACTGCCACGCTCAAGACGCTCACAGAAGATGGTCTCATTTTCAGAAAGCTATACCCGGCGGTCCCTCCCAAAGTAGAGTATTCATTGACAGACCGCGGGCGCAGCCTCCTTCTCCACCTTGATGCCCTGATTTCGTGGACAATCGAGAATTTCGATGGCATAATTTCAAATAGGGCCAATTCCAACTAACGCCTTGACGCGTTTCGGTACTTTCTCTTCCAGAAAGGCCGGATATTACTATGGATAAACACTCTACAGTAATGTTGTAGTATCACTTGAATTCATTTCAAATAAAGCATTAGAACAATGACCTACGAGGAATATTTGGCGGACAATCAGCGCTTGCGGAAACGAATCATAGAATTGGAACAAAGCGCCGTTTTCATACACAGAAGGATGTCGCCAGAATATGTGCGGAAGAGGACATGATTTCCCAGTTGGCCGAGTGTTTGTCTTGGAATAATGACTACGACGGTGAATGTTATATGGTTTTGGCTGAATATGGCAATCTGCTGGATTCGTCCACAAGGCGTAAGATCGTTGAAGGGCATATTGACCACATCCGAACGAGAGCCATCCCGGCAGATAGCCGTAGATATTGTTATATCGTCAGCAATATGAAAGCCTTACGGGATTCGTGTGATGAGGGGCGAACCGCGGTAAATGAACTAATTGAAGAGTTCAGGGTACAATATCGTCGAAGACCATCAATGATGAGCGAGCTGGATAAGCTTTGTTGACTGAATATATGCTTGCCCGTATCCATGCTCATCCGATTATTTTTGTATCTTTATCCGTGTGTTTAATAGATAATTCACAATCAGTATGAGAACTGCAAATAGGCTTTTGTATCTACTTGCTTCCTTTCTGCTCGGATACAATTGGGCATATTCACAGACACAGGCAGATGTTAGAATGGGTGAAATTCTGAATAGTGGTGACTTGTTTCTATTGAAAGAAGAATATCCGAATCTGAAAAGACTCCGTAAGTGTGAAGATGCTTGATTTTATGGTGGAGACTCAGCTTGGTATCGGTTTCAACAAATTGGAAAATGCCGCTGTGGCTCTCGACAGAGGCCAGCACATTTATATTCCTGTGGAAGTAAATGGCACAACGAAAAGTTATATTTTCGGCACTGGCTGTTCTTTTGGCAATTTCGTCTCGGAGAAGTACGCGGAAGAGGTCGGTTTGAAGATTGCGGCGGATTCTGCCGGGCAGTAAAACTGAACAAAAAACAACACCGGATTGTTTCTTTTTCATGAAAAAAAATTATATTTGTCATTATGGTTAGTAGTATTTTCAGACATCGCACGATACTCGTGCTGGCTGCAATGTTGTGCAGCCTTGTTTCCGTCGCGAGGCCTTCCGCCCGCACATCTGTCGCCGTAGTTACGGATTCGCTTACCTATAGCCACGCCTCCGAAGCGATCGAGGAGTACGTGTCAAGCATGCGTCTTGACGGCAAACGCGGCATCCTGCTCATAGACAGATGGGGTGTTCCGGACTCCCTGCGCGCCGCGTTGATGGATCTTTACAAAAACGAATCTCTGGAAGGAGCCGTGCTCGTTGGAGACATCCCTGTTCCCATGATCAGGGACGCGCAGCACCTGAGTTCTGCCTTCAAGATGAGCCAACAACGTGACTGGAAGAGCTCCAGCGTGCCGTCCGACCGATTCTACGATGATTTCGGTCTGGTGTTCCGCTTTCTGAAGAGGGATGTCGAAAAACCGGAACTCTTCTACTATTCCTTGAGCGAGGAGTCCCCTCAACGGATCCGTTCCTCAATCTACACCTCAAGAATAAAGCCTTCGGATGAAGCTCATAAATATGAACTGATTGATGCCTTCCTGAGAAAAGCCGTAAGGGCAAAAAAAGAATCCGCCGGCATCGATCATGTACTGTTCTTCGCGGGTCACGGCTACAATTCAGAGTCAATGGTGTCAAGGATGGCCGAGTACAAGGTTCTTCACGAGCAGTTCCCGGTCATTGAGGGCAGGGACGGAAGGCTGGACTTCATCAATCACGATTTCGATGAATCCGTAAAGGACAGGCTTCTTTCAGGCCTTTCGGAGCCAAGCGTGGATCTCGCCATACTCCATCACCACGGCTACAATGACATGCAGCTTCTCAACGGTTCACCTTACGTGTCCTCTCCCGACGGTTGGCTGTCTCTCGCACGGAACTATTTCCGTGTCAAGGTACGTTCTTCACGGAACCAGGACAAACTCAAAGCCGATTTCATCAATCGTTATGGCATTCCCGCCCAGTGGCTGGATGAGGCGTCCGATCCGAAATTCATAGTTCAGGACAGTCTTTACGACCGTTCTATGGACATCTACCCTGAGGACGTGGATGCCCACAGCATTGCATCCAGGTTCATCATCTTTGACGCCTGTTTCAATGGAGCCTTCATCAATGACGACTACATCGTGTCACATTACCTGTTCTCGGACAAGAACTCCACGCTCGCCGCACTCGCGCATTCAGTCAACTCACTTCAGGACGTATGGTGCGATGAGATGGCCGGCCTGTTCGGAGAAGGAGTGTGCGCCGGTAACATCTACCGGAACATCTGGAACCTTGAGACCCACTTGTTCGGTGATCCCACTTTCCACTATTCATCCATAAGAGCCTTGGACGCCGCGGCAGGAAGAGAAGGATATTCAGAAAGGCATTGGAGAAAAATTCTCTCCGCAAAGGAGGCTCATCCTGATGTCAAGGCACTTGCGATACGCAAACTGGTAAGAAGCGGATCAATCTCACCTGAAGAACTCATAAGGATCCAGACAGAAGCGGCCTCCGGGATCGTAAGGCTCGCCGCATTCGACGGCAATGCTGAAATCGCCCCGGACTGCTTCGACAAGGCCATTCTTCTTGCTCTTGACGATGACTATGAGCTTCTTCAGCGGCTCGGTGCCAAATTCGCGACCTACAATCAGTCTCCGGCTCTTGCCGAAAAAGCCGCCCGATTGTTCCTTGACCCTCTGACATCCAAGAGAGTGCTGTTCCACATCAAGTCACTGCTTGTCACCATTGACGGAGAGAAAGCCAAAGACCTTGTACGCTCAACACCGTACTGGAAAGGCGAAGAAGGCAAAGAGTCCCTTTATAAGTACATTGATTCAAACTCGGCTTCCATTAAGACCGACATCGATAATCTCACAAGCGAGACTACAGACTTGAAATCGGCCAGACTCTTCATTCGCGCGCAAAGGAACCAATGTCGCGCTGATGCTCTTGAACCGATTGCAGAGTATTACACAAGATGTTCGGATCATGACATAAAACTACTTATTGCAGAAACACTTGGCTGGTATCGTTATTCTTTTCTCGCTTCACGCGCGGAAAGCCTGTGCCGTTCTCTCCTTGAGAAAGAGAGCGACCCTCGGCTGCGCGAGGAACTGACAAAGAGCATAAGACGGATCAGCGAATGACAATTACGTCACGATGAGAAGAGCATTGTCAACAATAATCACGCTCCTGCTTCTGCTCTTGCCCTTCGGGCAGGAGGGTTTCTCCATGCCCAAAGACGGAAAGCTGAGGTTATGCGGCAGAGTAACCACCATCGAGAACGGAAAGCCGTCCCCTATGGCGGGAGCCGTGGTCATGCTCAAACCTACCGGACTTTATTCAGTCACAGATGCCGCGGGAGACTATTCATTCAGTAATCTGGATGAGGGACATTACGACCTCCACATCGAGATGATCGGTTACGTCGCCATTGACTCCACCGTCGTTCTGCGAACCTCCGGCAGAGTCCGGTTTGATTTCACGATGGAGCTAAGCAGTTTCAGACTTAAGGAGGTCCATATCGTGGCTCAAAGCAGCAAGGCAGGCGAGTCCACGGCGTCCACGATATCCCGCCAGGCCATAGACCACGCTCTGACAAGCTCGCTTGGAGATGTCATGCAGTTGCTGCCAGGGGTGAGCATCTCAAACCCAAGCCTGTCCAGCGCACAGAGCCTCAACCTCCGCACCGCTGCCGGAAGTGACATGAACAGCCTCGGAACCGCCATAATCATCGACGGTTCTCCTGTGTCCAACAATGCCAACATGGAAGGCATAAGCTCTGCCATGAACGGGACATCGACAACAATAGCCGGGACATCGACATTCAACGCAGGCTCTGTTCCGAATTCGGGCGTGGACGTGCGTTCCATCTCCACTGACAACATTGAGTCGATAGAGGTTATCAGAGGCATTCCGTCCGTGCAATACGGCGACCTTACGTCAGGAGCGGTCATCATCAACTCCAAGGCCGGCACAGAACCTCTTACACTCAGGTTCAAGACAGATCCGAAAATCTATCAGGCCTCTCTTTCAAAAGGATTCAGGCTCGCTCCGCATTCAGGGAGCATTCACGTCAGCACAGATTATGCCTACAGCAACGCCAAGACAACCGAGAGTTACGCCAACTACAGAAGAGTCAATCTTAAAGCCGTCTACAGCAACACCTTCAACCGTCTCACAAGCACAAGTTCACTGGACTTGAGATTCGGGAAGGATACCAGGAATCCCAACCCGGATGATCTACGCTCACGCCTTTCGTCCGGAGGGCAGAGCTACGGCTACCGCATCAGCACCAACGGAACGTGGAGCGCCAATGCCGGATGGCTTAAATCCATAAGGTACGACCTTTCCAACAGTTTCACGCTGAAGGATTCATTCAAGGAGCAGATCTGCGCCAGCGCCACCTCTCTGTACACAAACAATATGGTGGACGGTACAATCGTGAGCAATGTCCCGGGTAGAGATTATTTCGACACCAACGGTGAAAAGATAACAAATTTCACCCAGAATCAGGTTGCGGCAGGGACGTTCGCCATCTTCATGCCAGACTCTTACTTTTCCCATTATGATTTCTACAGCAGGGAGATGAACACCTATGCGAAGATCGTCGCGAACCTGTTCAAGTCCTGGGGAACCACCAGCTCGTCCATACTTGCCGGAATAGACTTCAAGTCTGATGGGAATCTCGGCCGGGGACTCGTTTACCCTGAAGGAACACCGCCGCCACACAGCACCAACGCGGACTCAGGTTACCGGGAGAGACCCCTCTATGACATTCCTTTTGTCAATCAGTTCGGCTTTTTTGCCGAGAGCTCTTTCAAGACTGTCATCCTGGACAGAGCCTTCAACCTGAGCGCCGGACTCCGCTATGACTTGGTCGAGCGTATGGATGCTCTGTCTCCAAGAATCAACCTAAGCTATGAGATTGTTCCGCGGGTCCTGAATCTTAGAGGAGGCTACGGGATCACAGCAAAGGCTCCTACGGCCTCATATCTGCATCCAAATAATGCCTACTGCGACCAGACCCTGTTCAACAACGATGTCCAGTCGCCTCAGGACAAGATCGTTATCGCAAGCACAAGGATATTCGACACTTCCAACAGCAGACTTGAGATGGCGAAAAACCGCAAACTGGAGGTAGGTCTCGATCTGACGATAGCGTCCCGTTACTCGCTTAAAATCACTTTCTACGATGAGTTGATGAGGAACGGGTACACATTCGGCTCCGATTTTGACACTTTTGTCCTTCTTCCTTTCCTGACATATACAATCTCAGGAAGCGATGCCTCTGGAAATCCAACGTTTGACCTCACACGCGCCGACAAGAAGTTTTTCCGCTTCTACAAGCCGATGAACACCCGCTACGAACACAACACGGGGGTTGAATATGAGTTGAACCTCGGCAGGTTCGATGCCATTCGGACATCGTTCTTCCTCAACGGGGCGTGGATGAGGACACAGAGCGCCAACGCAGGATACACATTTGACTTCAGGCCGCGGTCAGGCAGCTATGTAGGCACTAACGTCTCCGTCTACGATCCTTTCGTAAGCCGGATAAATTATGAAAAGTTCCTTACTACATTGAGAGTCACACACAATATTCCGGCCATTGGTTTCGCGGTGACTCTTTCCTCCCAGTTTAATGTTTTCACACGCGGATGGAATGACTACAACAATGATGAATTGCCGCAACTCTTCATCAGCGCCGAAGACGGACGCATAACGGAATTCACCCCGGCCATGGCAGACGATCCCGCATTCAGGTATATGTACGACATCAAGTCGCCTAACCGTTTCACCGTAAGCCACACAATTCCGACCCTTGTGTTCAACCTGAACATCTCCAAGGAGATCGGATCGAAGATGACCGCTTCGTTCTTTGTCAATAACATCTTCAATTCCAGGCTATTGGATCCATCGGAGATAAGTATTGGCTCCTACTCTGAACTGAACGCCCCGATGTACTTCGGGTTTGAACTTAAAGTAAAAATATAATCCCTTAAAACTGTTGTATATGAAAAGAATCATCATTACTGCTACCTTGGCGATAGCCACAGCACTCGCAATCTCGTCCTGCCAGAAGGACAAGGTGAAGTTTTACGATTTCAGCATCGGACTTGACGAGTCCGGATTCACGGCTGGAGTGCCTTCACCGGAGAGTTATCTGGTGACATTCACCAACACCAACACAGGAGAGATCACCGAAATCAAGACCGACAGCAAAACCGTCACTGTCTCCCAACTTATCGAAGGTGTCTACGATGTGGTCGCCACCGCGCGTCACTCTATCTACAACTACCTTGGAAGCGCGAAGGCGGTCGTGATCAACTCGGCCGACGCTCTCACATCCCTGAAGATAACCGCCAGCAAGTCATCGTCCATCATATTCAAGGAGATCTTCTACTGCGGAAGCAAAACTCCTGAAAAGACCAACTACATGAAGGACAACTACATCGAGATCTACAACAACGGCAGCGAACCTGTCTATGTAGATGGCCTCTGCATAAGCACGACAAGCAATTACTCCTCGTCTACAGTCAACTTCGCGGACAACAACGGTCACCTCGTGGCGGCGGATGGCTCAACGACAACAATGAATGCTGATGAATATGTGATCGCAAAGGGTGTCATCTGGCAGATTCCGGGAGACGGCAAGACCTATCTTCTCAATCCTGGAGAATCCTTCGTGATCGCCTCCTCGGCGACAAATCACACAACAGCAGACAAGAATCCGAACTCCATCGACCTGTCAAGCGCCGAGTTCGAGACTGTCTGCGACAAGTACATCGAAAACGGACAGGTAGACAATCCTTCCTCCGGGAACATGATAATGATCAACCCGCATAACGCCACCATCACCAAACAGTACATGATGTCAGTCTCTAATGCCGGCCTTATCCTGTTCGCTCCGTCCACACCTGTCGCGGACGCCACACTTGTCGCGAACTACAATGGAAGCAAGCCTACCGGAAATTACGTGCCTGTTCTGCGTTCCGATGTTCTCGACGGTGTGAACTGGGTGAAGAATTCGACAACCAACCCGTTCCTTCCCGAGAACATAGACGCAGGCAAGACTTGGGTGAGCGGCACCTACGTAAGGGAGTCAATCCTGAGGAAGGAAGAAGGCAAGACCTCCGAAGGCAACGTCATCTATCAGGACACCAACAACTCCACTAACGATTTCACCGTGTCCAAAGATCTTGTGCTAAGAAGGAACTCAAAGAAAGCCTCCTGGGCTGAATAGTCCCGTTTTCAGATGAAAGGACATTTTTCAATAATAATTCCGTTGTTTCTTGTGCTCACACATCCGATGGCATGGGCACAAGACAACGGAATATTGAATAAGGAGAAGGCTCTATGGCTGGAATCCGGCAACTCCGCCCTTATGGAGACAAGCGGAAAGAGGACGGATAACACCGCCGGCCTGTCATACGGCTTCATAACAGGAGAGCACCACCTTTTCCAGGAACCGCAGTCATCCCATAATGTCCGTTTCAACACGGCAGGCTATGCAACCATAGGGAAAATCAAACTATGGGGACAGTTCTCCTACGACAACATCACCGATTCCGGCACTCGCTACAACACATTGGTGTACGCTCCACATGACGAACGCTTCATATATAATGTCGCGGACACAACCTTGAGTGACTGGAAGAAACAATCATATGACATGGAGTTCAAGATGTCCGCCCCTTTGTCGCAGCGGCTTTCCGGAGGGCTTCATATCAAATACCGTGACCGCATAGCTGCCAAGCAGCAGGATCCGCGCAGTGAGTCCACCGTCTACGAGGCCGAGGTATCACCTTCGATCGCCTGTATCATAGGTTCAAGTCATTTCATAGGATTCAACGTCCTCTACTCGCGTCTTCTTGAGCGGTCCGCCCCGACCCTCAGCAATGGCTCGATTCTTCAGAACGTGTTTGTCCTTAAAGGCCTCGGTAATTATACGGAAGACGTGGTTGGATCCGGAGGGTTGTACACAATGTACTATCAAGGGAACAGCTACGGAGGAGCCCTGCAGTATGGTTTTGACGGCTCCGTGGAGCTTTTGGTTGACATGGGATACAGGATAAATCTCACGGAACTCAGACAGGACGCCACGCATCCAAGGGACATGGGACTCAGCAGCGTCAACGACTGCTTCATAAATGCACGGTTGCTGATAGAGCGGGAGAAGTCCGTACACAAACTATCATTCAACTCTCTTTACAAGCATACCAAGGGTACAGAATACTCCACCAAGCAAATCAACGGTGTCGGATGGGAGGTTGTCTCCAAGGCGACAATGAGCGAATATACTACCGCTGACGCATCATTATCATACGACTACTACCTCACAGAGGGTGATTCATACCTGTGGAACGCACACTCCAACATAAGGTACATCAGCAAAGATGACAGTTATGTCACCCCTCACAGCTGGTTCAAATATTCCGGTGTCAGCGCGGAGGCCGGAGCTTCCAGACAATTCTTTTTCAAGAGAAGAAGCATCATTTCGGGTTTCATGATCAGAGGCTACAAAAGCATCAATGGCGTGTATGTCTACAACGGCACCCGTGCGGAGAGCCGTCCGGTCAAAGAGTGGTACCCTAACGACATGGAAATACGATCTTCCGACCACATAGCATTAGGGGCAATGATCGAGTACCACAAAGAAGTCAACGCCAACACGACCATCGGGCTGAAAACCCGCATTGATTATCTCCGCAGCCATGTCGGAAACAGACTCTTCTCGTCATTCGGAGTACAATTGATCTTCTAATCCAGAGCCGCCCATTTTTTACAGTAATCCTTTCAGCACTCGGATTATTACCAGAGGCGTTGTGATCACTTGCGCTGAATATAGAGCTGTCGCTTAAATCCTACCAAGGTTGCCTCGTGCGCAGACCGAACCCTCCTGCTCACGAGACAACCTTGGAAGAATCCCGTGCGCAGACCGCACCCTCTGCTCACGAGGCGACCTCGGCAGGCACCCCCGTGAGCAATTGGGGCTATCCTTGCTCACTGGAGAACATGGTAGGTCAGCTTTTTTCGGGACACACCCGGTAGTGTTTCATCGAGTGTGTCCGGAGCCGGTCCCTCGGACTCTTTAGATATGCAAATATAATCAGTTTTCTTTTGGTTTGTCATCTTCGGCAACGGCCGAAGCGGAGCGAGCCATTTCAGCGAGCTCGCGCAGCTTCGGATCGTAGCAGCCGGAGGTCGTATATTCCGGCTGCGGTGCCGCCTTCTCTGGCGGGAACAGCGTTTCATCCAGATCAATTCTAGGCACCTGCCGCAGGTACGATTTCTTATCCATGGCCGTCTTTCCCATCAGCAGAAGGACAGATTCTTCGTTAGGCATCGCACCCCGCATCCTGGTGACCCGTAGGAAGTCCTTCTGGAGCCTCTCTATCCAGTTTGTCGTGTAGATCATGGCCTGGATGCGATGGTCATAGTTCAGGTATGTGAAGTACAGCTTGTAGGAGCAGTCGTCACGCCTGCGCTTGATTGCCCTGTAATAACGGCCCCATTTGTCGCAGAATGACTGCCACTCCGTCCAGGCCTTCTCAACGGTGTAGTTCCTGTCACCGGTCCGGAACACCTGCTTGAGATCCTCAGCCACCTCACGCTTGTCCCCGATGCGTACATCGCTGATAATGTTGCGTTTGAGATGCGTCGTGCAGTGCTGCAGTGGCGTTTTGGGGAAGACCTCGGCAATCACGTCCTCCAAGCCTTTCAGACCGTCGGCGCATATCAGCCCAAGTCTCTCGACGCCTCTCTCATATATGTCATTGAGCATCTCGCCCCAGCCGTGAGCACTCTCCGTGGGCTTGTTGTAGATGCCTATCACCTCCCTCGTCTTGTCCTCCTTCACGGCCAGCAGGACATAGAACGCTTACGTATCGACGCTGCGCTTGCGGTGAATCTTGATATGCACGCAGTCAATGAACAGGACTGGATAGTATGCTTCCAGACTGCGGCTCAGCCACTCCTGGACATCCTTTCTCAAGTACTCCAGCATCCTTGAGATGCTCGCCTTGCTGTAGTGTTCACCGTATATGTCGTTGAACACATCACCGACCTGTTCCTGAGTCAGGCCCTTGCTGTACAATGTGCCTGCAAGTCTCTCACACTCTTCCTCCTGGCTCCTCAGCACTGCGAGGATGCGTGGGTGAAAATTACCATATCTGTCACGCGGTATCCTGAATGTCAGGGTGCGGCCCTGGCCGTATGTGTGGCCTATTCTGAAGCCGTTTCCCTTGTCGCCCGGCAGGCTGTCTTCGCGCAAATACTCACGCCTCTCGGCTACCATCATACTCTCAATCATTATCTCCATCAGGTCCTGGAGACCATTTTATCTCTCCGCATGCTTGCATAATACCTCGGAAAGTTGTTCCTTTGTGAAATCCATAAGTCTACGATTCTTTTGTATTTGTTGTTTCTCTTTTACAAATCTAAAGAAATCCGTAGACTTTCTTTTTATCTCAGCTCAGACACACTTTTTGAAACAGTATCGATACGCCGATGCCATATTGATGAAGGCCGAGGCTAAAGTCCGTAATGGAGAAGATGGTTCAAAAGAATTGAATGCAATTAGGGACAGAGCAGGCATGCCGCATGTAAAGGCCAATTTGAGCAACATACTTAAAGAGCGGCTGTTGGAATTGGTCTGGGAAGGTTGGAGACGTCAAGATCTCATCCGCTTTGGCGAATACACCAAAGCATACGACCAGAGGACTCCTCTTGAAAACGAGTTCACCGGGTTCACAACTGTTTTCCCGATACCACAAAGATGCCTGGATTTAAACAAAGGGTTAAAACAAAATCCAGGTTATCAATAGAGAGCCGTAATCATCATTCTCGTATCAGAATGACTTTCAGTCATCTCACTCCGAATGTCCCACGCTGCGGTAATCCCACGTGATGTATTTCTGTTTCAGCTTCTGGCGGTCGCCCAGGCTTATGTTGTCCTGACTGACCACCTCCTGCGGCCATCCGTCATTGAAATAACTTATGCGGACATATGAGTTGTACACCCCGTCCGTAGTCACCTGACTGTCAAATTCGGTATCGAGACCTTTCCGAACATCCCTTGCGGACTCCTCATCAGTGAAATACTCTATGAGATTTCCTAGCAACGCCTTAATGTCCTCTCTTGGAATATGCGAATAGACATCTGCGGATATGCCGTATTCATACGTGTCCGGATCAAGCCAGATGTCCGTTTTGGTATCAGAGGCGTATTCGTTTTCCGTCGCATCTTCATGGCTTTCCGTTTCGCCTATCTTATATTGGTCTCCATGATAATTGAACAGAAGTTCTATCTCTTCCGTATATCCGTCGACCAGGTCATCGGAATCAATCATTGACATCAATTTATCCATGTCAAGCCCGACAGCGCGCAGGGAATCCGCATATGGCATTTTACTGATCGCCTTCGTCAGGACTTCTTTCGCCTGTTTCCTGATATCCTTCAGATTGTAGTATTTGATAATCTTGCCGCACTGGTCGGTACGGAATCTTATAGTCGTGCCTACTGTGGCATCATTGAGAATATCCGTTGCCTGTCCGACAAGATTCTGGGCCTCCGATTTGATTTGGTCGTCGGAAACAAATTCAAGGAAAGTATATTCCATGTCATACCATTTCCTGGTGGAATCCGTAACCGTAAGCATCACTTTGGCGGCGGCGCCGAGTGTCATCACCGTGTCTTTGCCGTTGACTTCCCATTGGTTGTCATGTATCCAGTAGGTCATGGTGTCCCGCTTGCTGAACCAAGCTATAACCGGGAGAATGCTGTCATCCTGGACAGTCACTTCAGAAGAGTCCTGGACTTCAGATGAACTATGACGATGTCGGGCCGGAGCAAATGACATCAATGAGACCAGGAGGCCCGAGACCACCGGAACCAACAAGAGCTTTTTTACGTGTATCATATTTTCATGCATGATGTCAGACAGCAATTTCGGAGCAAATTTAACATATTACGAAAAAAGTTATTCTCAATAAATGAAAAAATCATACATTTGCCGCTCATTAACAAAATGGCATGATGAAGAACCATAAATTTTTCGGGGCAATCGCCTGCTCCGTCATCGCGCTGACAATTTCGTCATGCGGGAAAGAAGACAAGATTGAACGGTTTCCAGAGGGAACGTCAATGATAAAGATGATGGATGAGGACAACGGAGGCACCACATTGGGCAATTCCAATGTCCATATGACATCTTCCGGAAACTTCAAGAGCAATAATCTGCCGATTCTCGACTGCGGGAAGAAGAGCGGAATAGGAGACATCGGTCTGCCGGATTTCACTAACATGGCGCCGGAAGTCGCTGTGATACCCGGACACGGCTACGTCATCTGCGATTCTGACAACGTCAAGGAATTCCCGTCGAGAAAAAAGGCAATCCGTGAAGATGCGCTCGTTTACAGGGCATATGTCGATTCATGGATCCAGACAGACGGAAAGAATGTCGGGGCCAATGTCTATTTCCTGCTTGGCAGCCCTCTGGAATGCGGGCAGATGCCGGAAATGGACAGCGACCTCGGAACGCTAGCCTTCGATCTGGTCAGCCATAAGTCCAATTCAATCAGCGTAAAGTTGCCTTCGGAGGACATTGAGGTTATTATCAATGACAAGACACCTCTGGCCAGTTCCACCAAAGGTAAGACATTGACATTAACATTGACAAGCGCACCGATGTCATATGAGACCGGCACGTGGCCACTCAGCATCCGTAGCGGAAGGGTCTATACGAAGGCGACAGTCGCAATTGAGTAATTTGTTTGTCAGAAATACTTCTTTCAATGAATATGAGTGCATTGACCTTAAAGAAATTGACTTCAAGAAGATAGGCCTGAAGTCCGAGCCGCTCGTTCCGTCAAAGAAGGAATTCGTCCATCACATCCGATTTTAATATCGAATGGCCGATTATGGCAGATAATAAAAAAAGTGAATTTTTTTCTTGTAATTTAGGGGGGGGCAGTATATTTGTGTCATATAAACCACTAACGATATGAAAAAGTTTTTTTTATTCATCTGTGCCACATTGATGTTTTTCGGTTGTGGCAAGGAAGGGGCCGGGGACGAACTCATAATCGGCCCTGCACCTACAGGAAAGGTAACATGGGCCACTATTGTCAAGACGTATCCATTCCTGGACGGCTTTCCTGTATTTGACGGGGAAGTCGAGAATTGCCAGTACAAAGAGCTCGGCAGCATGAAGACATTGACCTTCTTCGACTACAAGTGCGACAAGTCCGTGTCGACCACCTATTACGCCAAGTTCATACCTGCAGGCTTCACCAAGAGCGAAGGTTCTGAAATCTACCGGAAGACGGTGGACAAGAAGAATTACATTTTCAGCGGCAGCTATGGCGGCGGCAGTTTCGGCTTAAGTTTCTCCGTTGACACCGAATAGGACATGAAAACGGGAATCATCACCTGCGCTTTGACGGCATTGGCCCTGTCGGCAGGTATCACGTCGCATGCTCAGACAGTCTCCGACAAGAAGGCAAAACGTCAGAAGGAAGAGGTTGTCAATGTCAGGGTATGGCTCAACAAGGGAGAGGACAAAGTCATTGACGGTTATCTCCGTTCGGCTCTTGTCAACCGCCCCGACAACATTGAAATAAGCCTTACCGCCGACGGCAAGAGGATGAGATATGTCAATGAAGACGTCGATTCCCTGCTTCTTGACGGTTCGGACAAATATGTGAAGAGACTGGTCAAGATGTACGGAGCATTGGGCGGCCCGGCAAAGGTCGAATGGGTGCGTGAGGAATACCGGGGCAAAGGCATTGACCTGTACTCTCTTTTCACTGTCGAAGCCGAAAGGACAGGAAGGAACATCACGGTCGTGAGACCGGTCCGCTCGTGGTACCTGAGCATTGCCGGGGACATAGCCATAATGGTCGGGTCTGATACCCGCAACAGCATCTTTGACAAGGCTGAGCCGTCGATGTCCGGGGCAATGCTGAACAAGTATTTCGGAAAGATATATGACTATCCGGAAATTGCCGCAAGGATACGGGAGGGCGAATTCAGCACGTTCATGGATGTCATCCATGCGTGGGAAGCCTCTTACGGAGGCACTGCTATCCGCGTGGATGGGAAGCTCAAGGACGGGCAGGTCGGTGTCCAGGGAGGAATCGCCTCTTCCGACGCCAATAAGAACGTGGACTGGAAGCGTACCAAATCTGAGATAGTGTTCCCGAAATACACGAGGACAATCCAGGTCGGCGCCTCCCCTGTGATCGCGGAGTGGACAAAAGTGATGAAGCATGCCACTGACTGCTCCAAATCCTCATTCAAGATGGCTGTCCCTCCTATAATGATATATTCGGACATCTGCTTCCTTGATTTCGGACGTTTCGGAAGCCTGGGCTGGTCAATAGGAGGCGAATACTCCCGCTACAGCTACAACTGGATGCTGGACAACGGCTATGGCGACAAGCAGCAGGACACGTTCTGCAACAGAGTTGACTTTGCAGCAGGTCTCAGTTACCACATAACGCTATGCAGCCGCCTCGAACTCTACGCGAGGGCGATGGTCGATGCAGGACTGATCGGAGAACACACCACTGACCACGAAAGCGGAGAGGAGGCCAGTTCCACATTCAACAAGATGGACACGAAGATGGGCATATTGGCCACTGCCGGACTCCGCTGGTACTTCTGCAACAAGGCCGGACTCTGGGTGGAGGGCGGCCATGACGCGGGCTACGTGTCGGCAGGCTTGTCATTCAAGTTTTGATAGTGAGTTAAGCTACATTTCCGGCGATTTCTTGCTGGTCTGTTCCGTAAAAGGACCTTCATCCTATAATGTCATATTTCTATATCCGAAACGATGTAATTTTCGAACAGAGGAAAATTTTACATTCGATATGATATAATTTCATAAAGTTTACTATATTTGCATCCGATAGAATGTAATCATATTATGAAGACACTATTGTCTGCAACACTCAAATCCCTCCGCAAGGAGTATGGATTGACACAGGAAGACCTCGCCCTGAAATGCGGTGTCGGGCTTAATTTCGTGCGTCAACTTGAGCAAGGAAAACCGACGCTCAGGATGGATAAGGTTAATCAGGTGCTTGCAATGTTCGGCTACGAGCTCGCACCGGTAAGAACAGATGAATTGAATGAGAAAAGCTGAGATTTACTTTAAGGACAACCTTGCCGGTATTCTTACTGAAACAGAATCCGGTTATGAATTCCGCTACAATAAGGAATATTTAGACAATAAGGGTTCAGATCCAGTGAGTCTTACACTGCCACTCTCTGAGAATCCTTATCAATCCAAAATTCTGTTTCCGTTCTTCGATGGTCTCATTCCTGAAGGATGGCTGCTTGATGTGGCCTTAAGGAACACTGACATCAGTTCATTGGACAGGATGTCCCTGCTCCTACTCTGTTGCAAAGACTGCGTCGGAGCGGTAAGTGTCGTACCTGAAAATGAGAAAAGCGATGAGTAAATGTCTATATTGCTATAAGGAACTTGTGGACGGAGAATTGGATTTCCATAAAGGCTGCGCCAAGAAATTCTTCGGAATGCAGAATGCACCGGAATTGCCATATTCACTCAATGATTTGGATACTCTGGCTGCCCAGGTGATAAAGTCGCAGACAACATTGACCGGAGTTCAGGCGAAACTGTCTCTCCATCTCGACAGGCATGAAGGGTCAAGAAGACTCACTATTGTGGGACTTTGGGGCGATTATATCTTCAAGCCACAGACCCAGACATACAAGAATCTTCCCGAAAATGAAGACTTGACAATGCATTTGGCCGAAATCGCAAAGATTAAGGTCGTTCCTCACACTTTAATACGACTTCAAGATGGGACATTGGGCTACCTGACCAAAAGGATAGACCGGACATCAGACGGAAGTAAGATTCCGATGGAGGACATGTGCCAGCTTACAGAGAGACAGACGGAATACAAGTACAAGAGTTCGTATGAACAGATTGCCAAGGTAATCGCCCAATATTCATATGTGCCGCTTTTGGATCTGACCGATTTCTATGAACAAGTATTCTTCTGTTGGCTGGTAGGAAACAATGATATGCATCTGAAGAACTTCTCTCTGTACGCACCAAAAGGCAAGTGGTTACTTACCCCGGCATACGATCTTCTAAATGTCTCAATGGCAAATCCGAAAGACACCGAAGAAATGGCGCTCACACTCAATGGACGGAAGAAGCGGATAACGAAAAGCGATTTCGTCAGCGCCATGACACTTTCAGGTATTGCGCCCAAGGTATTTGACAATATGCTAGAAAAGTACAGAAAACTCCTTCCGAAATTCCACAGCATGATTGACATGTCGTTTCTGGATGACGAGTGCAAGGAAGCTTATAAGCAAGGCATCACATCACGGTTGGAAAGAATATCAAATCAGAAATAAAGGAGCGGACAAGTCTTTTGAAAACTTAGAAAAGGCGGTCCATTGTAATAGTATTCCGCCTTAACTGTTTAATGATTAAGCAATTACTTACTAATACTCCTCCTCGTTAAAGATAGAATGCAGTATTGATTATCAATCAGCTAAGTAGTTTTGACGGAATTTTATACAAACAAATTCTGACCTCTGAGGATTTCAAATGAGCGGTTTGTTTGTATCTTGGATGTCTCAAATAAATTCTGTTGTACTTCATGAATCAGCGTACACGGCTTGAATATCCAAAAACGTCTCTTTACTTTCATAATACTCTCGCCATTTAATTAACACATCGCAATCTCTGAAAAACTCGAATTTCAACAATGATTTAACTATTTGAGCTGTTCTTTCTCTGCGATAAAGTTTCGTATTTACTATTAATTCAGAATCAGTCTTGTCGATGTTAGTGTGCTCCCATAACACATCCAACCCAAGAATAATCTTTTGGAGAGTTCTTGTTGTCAGCATATGTTGATATTTATCAGTAAATAAGCCAAGAATGTCAATCGTATTCACAAGTCCATCCTCTTTCCCACATCGAAAATTATCTGAAATAACATCTATCTCATTTGACACATCGAATCCGCAGCGAACTTGTCTGATGACGGATGCCAACAAATCTGCATACATATGCTCGTCACCTGTTGATGCCAAGTTGAGAAACCTTTCATTGATATCCTCCGAGCTATACCATAACGGAAATGCCTTCTTAATTGAAAAATCAGGCAATCCATACTGTGCATATTCGTCAATAATTGCTTTTAGTTTTGTCGCACTATTTTGATTTACCTTATTTATGTGTGGGGCTATCACGCCAATAATAATTTTGCCGATATCAATAAACCGAGAACCATACTCATCTTTTGCAGAAATCCCAAACTGACGTTCTTCACTTAAGAGTAAATCTTTGTCGTGAGACCATGCTTCATAAATCTGATCAATAAGTCGTTCTATTTCATCATCACGCCAGTCATATTCTACGCCTTCATTAGTAGTGCCCTTTATTTCATTCAATATTTGAACATTCCCAAAGAAAGCCGTTGATTTTTTGGATTCATTGAATGGTATATGAGTGGAACTAAAATATTGCCTTAATAATTCAACCGGATCCACATCGTTTGGATGAGGTAAAATCAAAAAGACAAATTTTGAATATATTGATTCGTCCGGGAATCCAGAAGAATCCCTAACTGCCCAAAGTGCATCAGCAAAGGATATTATCTGATTTTCACTGAGTAGTCCGTAACGGAATAGAACAGACAGTCTAGTAATGTAAGCTTGCCGTTTCACATCATTTGACCTTACTGCACTTATCATCAAATCTATACAGGAGGAATCAATATCTGGTCTATTACCAATAAATTTATCTGGCATAAATGACATTGGTTCCTTGGAGTAATCACCAATTTTCCTGAGGCAGCCCACACTTAATTTTATGAATATTGAAAGAAGAGAGCATTTTTCCTTTGATGAAAAAGAAAGCATCAACATCTTAACTAGCGAATCGACATCTGTATATGACATCGTTTTTTGTGAAGCATATATCTTATCAATCAGATCAAATGTTTCAACCCGCAAATCGTATGAAGCTTTCAAACACAATCTTGACAGAATTCGAATAGATACTGATTTCTGTGATTGCTGCCAACTCTTTTCCGCCTCCCCTTCTAAAGCAACAAGGTTATTGGCATACCCCAAATACTTGGCATACAAAGCTGACACTTCTTCAGCAGATGATTGTTCTAGACGTTTTCTATTGAACATCGCATCTACTACTACAGTATCTCCAAAGCGCCGCACCCAGTTTTCTGCAATCATCGGAGAACAATATGACATCACAGAAACAGCTTTTGCCAGTGTGTCTTTGTTCAGGGTCGTCAAATGAGGCAAGTGAATAGGATACCCCAATTCTTCATAATAGCAGAAATAGGCATACGCTATTCTGTAATCACCGCTATTATTGCTCATTGAACTTGTTATCCGGCTTCTGCCAAGTTCATAAAGAGACCATTTGTTATGAACCCGAAAGACTTCTTCGGCCCATCTTAACTTCGTACCAAAGAATTCACTTTCGTACCAGATGTCGTTATAATTTTTCAATGTGCTCCATGTTTCCTGGGCCCTTGGTCTTTCATAGTCTTCGTCAAATGAAAAATTAGCGCTACACATCAGGTTCAGAATCGTATGTGCATATGCCTTTCTGGATGCCCAATAATACTTCTCCTTATATGAACAGGTCTCGAATTTGGAGGATATAACATCAAATGCCTCTCTAGCTAAAGACTTCCCCTCGCCAAGTGAAATATATTCTGCTAACAGCGATGCTTTCTTAATCTCCCAATATGGGATGTCAAGATTCTTTTTCCATGTCTTCAAAGCTGCTTCCAGTTTAGCAAAGTCACAGACATACACAAAATGCAGGCACACCTCGTACATATAGGAAGCATATTGTTCTGCTGTCATTAAATGAAGATATCTCTCCATCTCTGCATATAAACTCTGCCATTTTTCTTCCCATGCCTCTTGCCGATAAAGCCTCAGCAGTGCAATTTTTAGATTTAGCCAGGCTTCCCTGTTTACCAAACTGGAATTTGCTCTTGTCGGTTGATATTTGCCAATAACAGAAAGATATATCGGTTCCCATTCGTTACATATTGGGAAAAGGCATTTCTCCATCAACCAATTAAATTGTTCAAGATATAACAGGTCGTATGGTTTCTTTAGTGCTTCGATTGAAGATTTTGACAATGAAAAAGAGTCGGCGCTAGCCCAATATTCTCGTTTTTCACGAGGAAGCAGCAACCACCCCGGGTACGAATCTCGTTGAGTCTTAAGCAGTTTATACATTTTCATGTAATCTGTCTCTCGACTAGAATACATATTATGGTTATCTCGGCCCCATGATAATACCATTTTCGAGAATGCGGATTCTTCTGCTGTTGGCTGGGGTCTATAGCTATCCAAATACGAGCATAAAGCCTTTATATCCTCAGATACGCTAGATGTTGAACCTGACATGCCCGAGATGTTTAAGACTATTACATTTTTACTTTCTAAAGTTTTAACTCTGGCATCAGGCATTTTCTCCACAGCGACCAGATACACCTTTCTAGCGCTTTTCCCAAGTTTATCATTTACCCATCCAAGCCATTGGTTGAAGTTGGGATCCTCACCAGAGAATCCTATCATCACCATTGTTGTACGAACAAAAGAATTGCACACATCATTAACAAATAATGGATGCTTGGACGGATACAATCGATAATCTTCTTCAGTAATGATTATCTGTTCACTAAGATTAGTAATACTGCCATGCAATTTTGCAATATATGGAGAGCTTTGAACTGACAGCGCTTTATCATTCAGGACTTTTGAATAAGATCTTCTTCCTGACTGTTCTAAAGAATCAGCAGCTCGTTCGAGAAGAGTATCATAATTTGTAGTATATACATTTAGCCAAGGGAGGGATAGTATTTCAGAATATATCTCAGAGGGCGTTCGATATTTATCGGCTATGGCCTCTGAAATAATACTATCAAGAGTAGTGCGTCCAAAAACATGTTCAACATCTTCTGCAAGTTTCAAAACATTAGCATACGCTTTATCTTTTGATTTAGGTTTTCTGCCATTGACTTTTGTAAAGAACAAATCTCCCAAACCACTCCACAACGGAATAATAGGGATGTCAGATTTACTTATAGCATTCCGACTGAATCCGGCCCCCACAAATAAACTTGCTTTGTTGTTCCAAAGCTGTTCTGCTATTTCATTCAGATATATTTCTGTTTTCTTATTCATTAAGCATGAAACGATATGTTGATTATCAAACAATCAAGGAAGCACTATGTTGTTATTACGGAGATGACATCATTTCTTATACAAACTCTGACCTCTAAAGAAACTTGATGAGTGACTTGTTTGTATGGCTCACTCTTTCTGAGTTGAAGAGTCTCTAATCGCTAATTTAGTACGATTAAGTTCCTTCTCTGTTTCTTCTATCTGTACTTTTAGTTGCGAGTAATTTGAGTGTTCTTTATCCCAAATTGCGAAAGCCTGCTCTCTGCGCTTATTAACCTTCTCCTCCGAGCCAATATTAAAGGCATAAGTTATAATGATGCCCCCCACAGCAACAATAACACCAGCCGCGCCCCAAGTAATAAACGTAAACAGATTCACAACCTTGTCAATAATAAGTAACAACACGACAACAACAATTAGTGATATGCCAATAATCCGAAGAATCATAGGACATCTATATGAAAAACTCGAACATCTTTTTGTCTCTAAAGGGTCTATCACTGACTTAAGTTGGACGAGCTTCTCTTCCAGAGAATCTCTTTTAGCATACAGAGCATTAAGTTTATCAGATTCTTTCTTCTCTTCCCGCAATTTTGCAATCTCCTCTTGAATGGAACCAAGCTCTTTAGACATTTCTCCAATGTCGGATTTTAACTTGCTATTCTGGTGCTCAAGTTTCTCTGTCTGTTCTGTCAAGCCCTTAATTCTCTGCGATTTCAAGCCGGACTCACCTGACAATCCTGAAATCTCTATTTCTTGTTGAGCCACTTTTTGTTCAAGCGATTCTTTCTTGCTGTTTACTTCACTATTAATGGCATCAAAGTGTGCTTGGTCCTCCTTGATAGCTACTTGCAAATTTTGAAGATACGCTTTAGAGTCCCCATCTGGTGCTTGTTCTACCGCTGCAACCACATTTCGGGCTCTACGATAGAGAAGACGAAGGAACTCATTATATACTTCAGGGGCAATGTCATCTTTGTTGCGATTGAAGAACTTTGCCACCTCATGCAGTTTTGTGCGAACCTTCGATCTATGCAAGTCTAGGCAGCGAGCCATGGCTTCAGTAAGAGCACTTGCTGACACCTTGGCTGGTTGAGCGTTATGCATCCATAGTTCCAAGATCACTTTACTGGTCGATAACATATAATTTGCATCTGTGTGCCTGTTCTTACAGAAAGTAATGAGATCCGCATTTGTAGTTAGAAAAAATATGTTATTCCTATCGTTCTTGGCTTTCCGCTGTTCCTTGATATAATCATCCATAAAAATATCATGAGCCTCACGGAATTGGTCAGAAAAATACATATTTTGAGCCTCCACTCCGGCGTTATCATTACGAATAGCTGCCAAATCTCGCAAAACAGGCTTTCCTTTATACTTGCTCATCACCTGCCGCCTGCAATCTGGCATAGAAGCAGGGAATACCATTACTCCTTTCGATTCAAGTTCTTTCTGGAGATTAAGGAGTAACTTCGTAATCTCAGGTGCATATAGTTTTCTTCTTGTGCATGCATTGGCGATTCCTGTTCCAGGATAAGGCCCGTTTTGGGCGACCGAGCCCAAGATAGTCTTCATCTCTTCAATTGTTACAGGATGAATTTTCAGAATTCCGCCAGATGACTTAATTATGTCGCATACATCGCTCGCACTCAATTCGTTTTCTGGTGTGGATAGGTCAAGCAAGGCCATAGCAATGGGAGTATCCAGATAATACTCGGCTTCGCAACCTCTCTCTTCATCATGCACTTTTGGACGATCACTCTGAAGGAATGCAGCAATTACGCTGCCCCAAAACAGTTGATTGGCAACTTTATATAACTCAGGATTATCAGTATGCAGGTATTCCAAGAAAAAAACCATTGAGGTATATTGTTCTTCTACTTGCGACTCTGAGTCATTTTCAAAATAGCCAAGGATATTGTCTGTATTCTTTGATATGAACTCAGTAAATGTCACTTTATCATCGAAAGCGCCCTCGCGCTCGATGAATCCTTTGTATTCAGATTCTATCTCCGTCAGATGCCGATTAAAAGCAGTTTCCAGTTCCTCATACGAATCATCATTCTCATCAAAGCGAGCAGTTATTATCTGGAACGTATTTCCGTCTTCGAATACGTTGAGCCCTATGCTACCATTTACAAGGTGGGATAACTTCAGTACAGTCTTTGCAATTACGGCATGAGGAATCATAATACCAAAGAGTTCAGCAATCTTCTGCTGGACATTATCAGATGTTGCATAATGCTCCCCTTCCTTCTTGCTGCCATAAATCTTCACGATGGCATACTTAATAATTGGGAAGTATATGTCAGAATAAAGGCCTCTCGACTTATCTGAATACAAAGCCGATATCAGGGCATAGTTTGAACGTGCCATATAAATTTCGTATGCGGTAAAAAAAACTATTAATTAAAACGGCAGATCTAGCCCATAGTAAACCTGTGGTTCACTGAGGACACGGATGTCTTTATCTTCAAACAGTCTGGCTTGTTTCTGGAGCTTGTCCAGATACTCGCCACGGGTGGTATAGCTGTTAAGTTCTTCTCTTCGAGCTTTACTTAACTCTAAGAACTTATCGCTCTGGTCGATGCCGAGGAAGCGGCGGCCAAGGAGTGTGGCAGCAATACCGGTAGTGCTGCTGCCAGTAAACGGATCAAGGATCCAGGCTCCAGGTTCTGTTGAAGCCTGAATAATGCGAGACAAAACACATAGCGGTTTTTGAGTCGGATGTTTGCCGCAGCTCTTTTCCCACTTTGCGATTGCTGGCAGAGTCCAGACATCCCGCATTTGGGTACCGCCATTTATTTCTTTCATCAACTCATAGTTGAAATAATGAGCAACTTTCTGCTCCTTTCTAGCCCAGAGGATGTACTCTGCCGAATAGGTAAAATACCGACATGAGAGGTTTGGTGGTGGATTTGTTTTGACCCAGGTAATGCAGTTCAGAATCTTGAAACCAAGTTCCGTCAGACATCTGGCTATTGAAAAGATATTGTGATATGTCCCGCTTACCCAGATAGTACCATTGCTTTTCAGTTTATCTCTGCAAGCAGACAACCACTCCTTATCAAATTTGTAATCTTCCTCAAAGCCTTGCGATTTATCCCATTCCCCTTTATTGACAGAAACCATGCGCCCACTCTGTACACTGATGCCACCATTTGATAAGTGATACGGCGGATCGGCAAAGACCATATCGAACTTGAAATCAAAGGATTTCAGTAATTCGATGCAGTCCCCTTGTAAAAGAGTGAAGTCTTTATCGTTGGATCTGTAATACGGAGTTATCATCTGCAATTATTACAATGTGTTTCTAAGCTCTGCTAAAGGCTCCCATGACATGTTGCGACCTTTTCCTGTCGGATAATTCACATCCTCTTGCCCCCAAATCCATTTATAGACTTTAAGCAATGCCTCAGGACTTTCACCTGTATCAAAGTGAAGTTCATTGATTTCATCTATCAAATCATCTGGATCGGCCCCATTTAAGACCCGCTCGAAAAGATCTAGTAGTTTTTTTGCTTCCTCTGGATTATTTTCGGACTTATCTTTTACATCATCATAAATCTGACCATGCGAAATCTGCCATAATGTAGAATCAATTGGATTAAGAAGATACACCAGAAAGTCATCCTTTTTTGGATGTCCGAACACGAACTTTCCACCGGGCTTAGTTATTACAACCTTCCTGCCATCAGTTAAATGCTCAACTTCGTACCCACGATATGGAAGTTCGATAAGTTTTTGAGCGAACTCTTCTCTAGGTCTATTTTTGATTTGGATACTCTTTAGCTCTATAGCGTGTTGATATATATTTTTTGCCATGATGTCAATTATCTAAGAGCCTTTGAAACAATACCATCCTCGAGATCAGAAATGCTGTACAAATCTTCTAGAACATCAAACGTCTCTTTCAAGTTGTTCCTGGCGCTGCCCCAGCCCCAACCATCAGTGAACCAAACAAACTTGAAGTAGCCAAGATCCTTGGTTTCCATTGTGATGGTTTTATAGCTGCGAGCTGTCTCATTCAGCTTGGATCCGCTACTGGTATAGAAGTTCGTCTCTATTCCATACACGGTATCGTTACCCTTGACCACAAAGTCGAAGCGTTTCTCTGCTCCACCGTTGTTTGATATTGAAGACAGGTCAATTCCCCATTTAGATTCAATCTCATGGATATACATTTCCTTGAAGTAGGTCTTATCTTTGACCAGACCGGCTTTTTGCAAATAGCTTTCGACCAGGTCTTCCATGAGGTGGCCGCCACGGTTCTTCCTTCCGTTTGAATCAAGTCCAGTCTCAACGCCTGTAACGTAATCCACAAGATTGTTGACGATATGATTCTCCATAAGGTCAAACAATCCGGTCTTACGCATGAACTTTGTATAGTCAGAGACAGTATAGTTCATTCGATTGAATTTGAAATTGAACTGGCCTTCATCATCCATAGCCATTATCTCCAGCTCACGCTTTGCAAGAAGGATCGGGATGCATTTCAACGTCTCTGGGTATTGTTTGAGGATGGCTTCAAATTCCTGCTCGATATTCTTTGAACCTATGAGCGAGTTTAATATGTTCAATGGAATCTTGATAGCCTCGACATTTGCGAAAACCTTGTTAAAATCCACATAGTATTTATAGTCGGCGATTGACGGTCTGAAGGCCGCAAGCCATTTGTCGAAATCTCTCATAACTCTATATGTTGAAAGCGTTTGAAATCATTATCTCCGAAATGCATCCTCGGCCATTGGGATTGGAGTTAATCATTCTGGCTGCTGATACTCTTTTAATCGTGAATTTATGATATAGCCTGTCAAAGAAGTTCTCTTCGGGATCTACATTTTTAGGGTCTGAATTGCTTGCTACAAACACAGAGCCTTCCGCTGCAATGTCCTCAATAAAACGGCCTAAACGCCGCTGCTCGTTGTCATCGAAACCATCTTTGGCGTATGATGTAAAAGCAGCTGTCTCTGTCAAGGGTTTATATGGAGGATCAAAGTAGAACACGGCATCAGGTCCAGCAAACCGGCCGGTTTCGCTGAAATCTCCGCAAAGAATTTCAACCTTCTGGAGAAGGGTGGAGTCTGCACGCAGGGTATCTTCATCACAAATCTTTGGGTTAGAGTATTTGCCATGAGGAACGTTGAATTCACCCTTTGAGTTAACCCGGTAAAGGCCGTTGAAGCATGTCCGATTCAAGAAAATGAATAAAGCAGCAGTCTCAATATCCGAGATATTACGCGAATTGAACAAGGCTCTTTTTGACAAGAAATATTCTTTCCTGTCATCTGCGCCTAAAGAAATGTATTCGGCCTGAATCCGGTTGAGTTCTTGTATCAGAGCTTCAACATTGCTTTTGATGACTCGATATGTGCAAATCAACTCAGCATTGATATCATTGATGACGGCTCTTTCAATATTTGGATACTCCTGAAGAATCCAAAACAGCACTGCGCCACCTCCCACAAATGGCTCCACATAGGTGAGGCCTGTTCTCTTTCCCAAATCTGACGGCAGGGATCTTTTTACCTCATCAAGTAGTTGAGTTTTACCTCCAACCCATTTGATGAACGGCTTTGCCGATATATCTTTTATGCTCTTCATACATTCAAATGCATTTGGAGCAAATTTACAAAAAAGAACGTGATGTTTCGACATAATAAACGTTTATTGTTGTATAACAATACGTAACGGGATAGTATAGCCATACATATCATAGCATTATGGCTCATTCTGAAGGTCTTTCAATGGACAAGATTCCATATAATAATGCAGAATCCCAGTAACGACAGCACATAGGCAATCCCGGCGGACCACCAGAAGACCTTCTTTGAGAGCCATACGCCTTTGTTGGTGCTGAGGTCGGCCAGAAACTTTTCGTTGTGTTTCTGAATGTCGCGAAGGTATTCGGCCTGTATCTCTTTCATTTTTCGGATTGTCTCATTGAGGACGTTCTGCCAGATTGTATTGAGTTTGGCCCCGACATCATCCGGAAGAGAAAGAGGAACGGATTTCTGGCACATTTCTACGACCTGACTCCTGACCTGCTTTTGAAGGTCGAATAGCCCTTCTGTTTCGCTGGAGAGCATTGCATGCACCTGGTCCATAACATCAACCAATGTCCTGAGCCCAGCCTTATCCTTGTCAATCTTTTCAGACACTTCTTTCATGGTTTCAATTATGGATTGAAGGCTTTGAACTTCCTGACTGAGTTCATTCCGGCTGTCAATGTGCTCCATTATCTGATTGATGGAGTTACCTTGTTCAGTTTCGGAAGAATGGAACGGAGGCAGTTGCGCCTCCGTTCCGAAATTCTTGTGTCTCATATACTATCGTCTATAAGTGCGTTTTCTTGTCGTAATCATATCATGAGCCATCCGGGCACATCTGCGCGCCCATTCCAGATCATCTTCATCCTTGTCCCGTCCCCAACCGGTAGACGGAGAAGTGCCGCCGCCACCGCAATTCTCCGCGAAATTGGTCGCTTCATTGATGAAGTTTGCGAATAACAGTACAGCTGTCTTAGCTGTATGAGAGAATGCATCCGATTTGGGATCAGCTTCCATCTTCCGTATCTCATTTCCCATTTCGGCAGCAACATCATAGGGAATCCTGATCTCACAGACGTTGCCTCCAAGCTTCATGCGTATGATGTTGATTTCCGTATCCGTTCTCGCCGGTTCCTGTACTGTTTCAGTATCCGGCTTGACTGTTTCAGTCGTTTTTTGAGAATGAATACCAGCCCAGGTATTCTCAATCTTCGAAGGCATCAAGTTCCTGCTGTGGCCAAGAAGAGAAGATTTGTATATGGAATTGCCCATCCTGACGGAATACCCGCGAACATTCCCATCATTGTCATGGTGCAGCTGTATGTCATAGCCTCTTTCTGCGAGTCTGGTGACATACTCGTTCCAATCAAAGCGGTTCATGTCCTTGAGAACAGCGTAACAGTCATTGCTGATTTGCTCTCTGTTTTCGGCAGCCCTTTGCTCGGCCTGAATCCATCCCCGTTCTCTGGTGACCTGGTTGGCTGCAAATACAGCTCTTGATCCAATCAGATAATCATCATTGAGCTCACCGTCCATGTCGATTCGGTTGCAATCAAGATGCATGTGCAGGATTCCGGATTTGCTGTCCCGGTGAAGCGTAGCGAGGTACTGCGAGTTTGCAAGATAGAACTTGTGGCCACGGAACCTCGGGTCGTTCTTATCGGCAGAGTCGAAGGCCCTGACGAACTGCTCCAGCAATTCCCTCCATTGAGTGAGAGTCCAGTCTTTGCTATCATCCCTTTCTGGTGATATCTCAATCCGGATCATATCGTTCTTAATAGGATGTCCTTTATCCCTCTTGTCGAGGTGAAGCAATTGGTGTGCTTTCATGTGAGCCCAGAATGCCTGGACTTCAATATCGGAGGGAAGATGGTTCAGCTTCACAATCTCGGCCTTTCCAAGTCGGGTGATGTAGTTTATGGACACACTTCCGTGTGCGATAGATTTTCCCTGTGCTATCATATCATCCTTTGGCTAAGTGTTCTTCAATTTCGTAGAACCGGCGAATCAGGTAGTCGGTCGCCTCAATCCACTTGCTCATATAGACCGGATCCCGGAAGTACCTGAGCAATTCTTCCTGACTCTTCCCGCTGAGAGCGTTCTTGATATGGACCAGGTCAGCCCTGGCATCAGCCAGGCTGATATACGCCTCTATCTCCCGCTCGGACAGACGTGCCTTGGGCCTGTGGTTCAAGGCACGCTCACGGATATATTCACTCTGTGAGATGCCGCATTCACGGGATTTCTGGAAGATGATCTGACGTTCTTCTTCAGTGGCTCGGAACCCCATTCTGGTCTCTTTATTTGCTTTCCCATCAGCTTCGATGGACTTCTTATTTCTTGTCATTTTGATAGTTATTTATGTGTTTGAAATTCTGTCGATGCGAGCCTGCGAGTATCAGTAAGACGCCGATATGAGAACATGCAGCGGCAGCAAAATGTTCGACATCGGCACTTCTTGCATAGCGTTTCGGGGTTTTGGAGCCCCTTCACTTTCCCTTCATTTGCCATTCAGCGCCTTCATAAATGTCATTCTATGAGCTCCAGTTCCAGGTCATCTATGAGCTGTTGCAACACTGGATTTCTTTGAATCATTGACTGGAGTATCTGACGCTTTGAAGGCTCTTCCAGCAAGAAATCCGCTATGTCAAGGCCGCGACATCTTTGTTCATCAGTAGCGTTCTTCTCCAATACATCAGACACTGCAACCCGCTGGCAGATTCCGGACAATATCGATGCTTTCTGACTCCATATTTCAAAGGCTCCGAGATCAGGGAACAGTGTCACATTGCGGTCTTTGAGGACCGACATAGTATCGGCATTGAAGCATCCGTTCATCCCGCCAGTGGCCAGCCACAGAATGTCAGGAACGAACACTGTTCCGATTAATGCAGTCTTCTCACTTTCGACTATTGCAACCGGCATGGTAGGATTCTTCATCAGCAAATGTTCTCCGAACAGGCATTGTCTCAAATGAAAGTCGGGCAGTTTCAACTCTGAATGAACCCAACAGACATGGCTGTGTGGTTCCTTCACCCTGTGACCAGTCTTTGGATCGTAAAGCATTATCTTTCCTGTCCTGATCCGGCCTTTGACATCTACTTGCCAGAATACAGCAGAGCCTCCCCATTTCTTTGACGTGCCTACATTGTATCGGGACATCAGTTGAACGGTCTTGGCCTCTCCCCATATCTCACTCAGATAGAGGAATAACGGATTCATTTCGTAATGGGTCAAGTTCTTCATCATGTCATCCTTAGGGATATAGGAGGGAAGAAAAGAGTTATCCTGAATTGGCTTCGGAGCCATGACCCGGCGTTTCAGCACAGGAGGCCTTTCAGCCCCCGTTTGCAGGACATCAGGATTGTCATGGAAATACTCCTTTGGAGAATAATGGTAGCCGCAGCTGTTGATATGGTCGCATATACCCACCGAATCAGGAAAACTGATTTCTTCCTCATCGTCAATGTATCGGGTAAAACAGCGAGCTTTTCCACAGGACGGACAACTGATTTTACTGCCCGGCTTATACTTCTGTAGATGGAACCTGTAATCAGCCATAACTCTTTATCAGTTGGTTGTTGTCGTGCACTTGTGCACTATGCACTTTTGAGTGCACTAATGACGTACAATTGTTAACATCCTTAGATTCAGTATTTAAACCATCATTCTGAAGGCTATTTTCAATCGTTAGTGCACTACATGCGTTACTGGTCTTTGCGTACTGTCCCCTTGACAACTTGACCAGGATTGGATTGGAATCTTGAGTCAGTCTGTCCAATGTCTTGTAGACATAGCGTCTTGAAAGACCCGCCCGTGCTGCCTCTTCCTCGGCGTCTCTGCTAGAGAACGTATTGCCCAACTCCATCAGCCAGTCCGTGCTGCTCTGTACAGATTTCTCTCTAATCGTCTCTTGAATACGGCAATAGGTATCCTCGTAATAGTCCATCAGTGATATGGAGCCTCTGATTGAGTCAATGTCTATATGATCCTTATGACCCTCGCCCGATGCCCATCTCATAATCTGAAGGACAAGGGCAATGCGACTTGCATTACTGCTCAATTTCATCTTTCTGCTCTCTACATCAAGGTCATTCTTTATGGAATTGATTTCCCTGACATTCCTATTGTGCCAAGCATACAAGTAATCTCGGGCATCATCGGACATCTCAAGGATAACAGGTTTGACACTACGGCCGCTTTCATCCAGGTTGCAAGGCAAGTCAAGGATTTTGTTGACTATTGATCTCCATTCGCCTGCTATGTCAGGCATGTTTACGAACTGAGGGCCATTGCTCCATTCGGATATGGTCTTGTCTTGTGGATAGGCGAATATGAATCTGTCCAATAGCCCGTTCGCCAAATATTCTTCACAGAACACATTTGGCAGAAGATTGGTCTGGATTGTCCCGATTATTCCGATACAAGGCAACCTGATATGAGTAGGATCTCGTTCCGACTTTCTGATAGAGTCTAGAGGCTGGCCGCTCCATGCACTCAACAGCATTTCAACCAGAATGTTATTGCTGCTGTAGCGGCTTGTCGATTTAAACATCCCGGCTATTTCGTCCACAATAACAGATATTCCTCTCAAATTGTTTTTGTGAGCCTTCAGCAAAGCCTCCGGTGTAAAATCGCTGATGACTGTTTTCACAAGTTCGGGCGCAGCCACCAAGCTTGACCCATCCTTTCCGGAGATGAGTCTGTCATACTCTTTCAGAGCTTCACAATACTTGTAATACTCTTCTTCGTCACGTTCTATGAATGGCCTGTACAGGAAATTCAAAGGAGGAGTCTTTCCCAATCCCGGCCGACCAATCAGCATCATATAGAGGGCAGGGCTGCTGAACCATGCCCCCTTGATGTGAATCTGATGGGAATTACCAATTGCCGAAGCTATCGCTGACAGAATGACTGATGCGCAGTATTCCTTATTGTAATTCTCAAAATTGCCTAGATTGAAGATGATGTCCTGAACCTTGTTGGGAAACACGTTCAATGGAAGACGCGTCTCCGGAACACTAACGGCATCCCGCCTGATAGCATTGATGAGTTCGAGCCTATCCATGGATGTTTCTCATTTGCTCAGGAAGAAGGTCGCCCACAGCAAACGCTTCATAGTGGAAGCGTTTCAGGAAGCGGTCGACATCCTCCTGCGTGTACCAATACTTGTCTCCGTGACGTGAGAATCCCAGATAGCCGTTATCGCGCAATTTGCGGAGATACGCACTGCTGATATTCAACGCCGACATCAAGGCCTGATTGTCATAAACGCCATGTGCATTGTTGGCCCTAAGGGATGACATGTCCTCCATCCCTTCCATAAAGTGAAGGATCTTCTCAAGGATTTCCTTCTCACATAATTCCTCTGACTTTTTCGTCTTCATATGATTGTGATTTATGGCTCAGCAATCATATGCACATCTCTGATTGCCTTGCCGGGTTACTGTGTGAGACAAGGAATGGTTGTGCATGCCGTTCCGTGAATCACGGCGGCTAAATTAATTGATATTCAGAAGTTTAAGTGTTATGAATATTATGTACTAACATCATGCTCTGTTATGATGATATTAGTTCGAGATTATGGGAAACGTTATATAACACCAGGGATAAGTAACTGAAAAATAAATGGATATAAAAAAATTGAGCGGCCATTAAGACCGCTCAAAAAATTTATCAATTTCTTCGAATTTTTTAGGTGCTGTTGCCGATTTTCGGTTCAATCGGGCCTGTCCGATGCCTTCTCTTTGGAACAATCTCGTCAACTCAGCATTCGGTAAGCCATCTTGCCCTTTTTCCCAGCAATACTTGTTTTCATGCGGCACCTTTTCAGCCTTATCTTTACAGTAAATCCTTCCGCACATATAGGCAAGCAGAACCGTGCTGTCATTCCAAATCAGTCGGGTTCCATTCACAGAGATATAGCCGGCCTCTAAGGCTTTTGTAAATACTCTGCGAGCAAGTGGAGTATTTAACCCTCTTGGGATTATCACGCCCTTTAGACTACCATCTTCGGTGATGAGAACATCTGTTCCTTTTTTCACAGTTTCATTTTTACCTTCCGACTCTTCCTCAATAGATACAGGAGCGAGAACAGGGATACTTGCTGCCTTCTTGCGTTTCCTGTTCAAACGAGGTAATTTCTCTGGATGTTCTGCTGTGGTAATCAACAACCCACTTGTCGCAAGCATGAGTATTGAGGTTCCCAGAATGGCGGCATTATGCTTCGTGTCATTTTCCACTGGCTTGAAAATACCAGATGCAAATAAAAAGCACAATGCTAGGAATGAAGTTATCGCCCCGGACCATAAAATAATACGGCTGTGCTTCTTGTAGATAGTAGCAAAGACCAATAAGAGGACCACACATCCTATTATTAAAAAAGATATAGCTGCGGATGACATATGAATACGGTATTACTGGATTGTTGGGACGAACTGATTCAGCTCTGGGCTGATTCTGGCCACTTCGGCGGCCAGGGTTTCAGGGAGGAACTTCGCATAGACCTTCTCTGTTATGTCGGTGCTGCCGTGCCCGAGAAGTCGGCTGACGACAGTCATTGAAAGTCCTTTGTTCAAGGCTACAATTGCGAAGGTGTGACGGGCAACGTGCATCGACAGGCTGAAATCCAATCCCAGCTGCTCACCGACCACGTTCAAGGACTGATTGATGCACTTGGTAGCATTGTTGCGGCAACGGTACAACTCTTCGGCATTGTCAAGATCCAGGTCTTCCTTCACCAGATTGAAGACGTATTTGCTGTCAGGGCGTTTCTCCTGCCAGTGCCTGAGTATCCTGATAGCCGGTTCGGAAAGAGGTATGACGTGACGCTTGTTCGTCTTGATCATAATCTTGCGGAGCTCTTTCTTGTCAAAATTGATATGACTCCACTGGAGGGTCATCACATCGACAACGCGAAGACCGCAGGCGTGGAAAGCGAAGAAGAACATCTCCAGAAACTCTTTCCTTCGCGGTTCCTGGCAGGTCTCATAATACTTCAGAAGCACCTTCATCTGCTCCGTTGTCAGGCTCTTCCCGTCAAACTCGGCTTCTTCGTCAGACAGGGACACCTTTGTGACAATACGCATGTCCTGAATACGGGCGTTGATGTCCGCATCAATGTAGTCCAAGTCCTTTGCGTATGCACAGGCTTTCAATATAGGAGTGAGTGCATGGTTGATGGTCGGGTCGCTGTTCTGTTTGACATCACGCCGCCATTCTATATATGATTCCAGTAAATCAGGGGTGATTTCGCCAACATATATGGAATCCTGCCGATAGGTTCCTCGCTTCGTAGAGCGCAAGAACTCGCGGAATATGTTCATTCCGCTCTTACCATTCTCATATCTGCTGTGGCCAATCCTGTTTCTGGCGTAATCGGAAGCCAGCCTTTCGATGGTGAACTCCACGAAATCACGTCCCTTGTCTCTCCGGATTACCGGCTTGTCATCCATAATGGATGTAATGACTTCAACTGTCAGCTGGAATGGATTCAGTTCGATGAATTCGGCAATCAGCGAATCCAGATGCTCGACTCGTGATTGGAGCATCTTGTTCAGGCGCTTGTACTCCGGCCCATACGAGGCCCTGATCTCGCCTCGTCCATTGTCCCCGTTCTGGTTCCAGTCGGTGACTTTTATGAAGAGATTGGTAGTCCTCCTTACAGCCTGGCGGTCCCAGGTGTACTCAAGATCCAACGGATAGGGCTTGTCATTCTCTATCTGTCTCGGCATGCGGAGTCTGTATCTGCCGTGAGGGTATAATCGTTTCGGTCGTCCCATTTTTGTTTGTCTCCCGTGTTATCCACGAGGATGTACAAACATACTGAATTTTATACAAACAAACTCGTTTTTTGAGCTATTTTTAGCGCAAAATACAAACAAATTCGGTGCTTTTAGGACATAAAAAACAGCGATACAAACAAATTAAATTTTGTCTATATCGCTGATTATAAGTTAATTATCGCGTAAAAATGCGCTTAATACTCCTCCTCGTTAAAGAAAAAGTCCTCCTTGGTCGGGTAGTCGGGCCAGATGTCTTCTATGGATTCGTAGACTTCGCCGTCGTCTTCCAGTTCGGTCAGGTTCTCGATGACTTCCTCGGGAGCGCCGGAACGGTTGGCGTAGTCGATAAGCTCTTCTTTTGATGCCGGCCATGGAGCATCGTCCAGGCTGCTGGCCAGTTCAAGTGTCCAATACATATTCTCGAAATTGTTAATAATCAATAAAATAATACTACCAATACTTCAAAAATGCCTACCAAATCTGTGGCAACATAAGTTTTCCGCTTTGCTATTGCCATGAAAAGCGGCTCATTTTGCCCCAAAGATATGCAAAAAAACATAACAATATGTATTTTTTGCCTAATTTTGTAGACTTGGAAACTGAATTGCCGGAGTGAATGAGCGGCTCCTCGCGTCGGCAGAGGTGTCAAAGCGCTGAGTGAGAGGAGGAAGACCTTCAAACAGGCAAAATAGCATCCGGGAAAATACAGTCTCAACAACTGTACCAAAAAAGAAGGACCAAGAATATGTCATACGAGAAAAAGGAAATATACGAGGAAAAGACAACCGCGGAAATCGCTGTCCACGTCAAGGAAATCCTCCGTCTGTTAGGTGAGGATCCTGACAGAGAGGGGCTTGTGAAGACCCCGGAGAGGGTCGCCAAGGCGCTTCAGTTCCTCACACAGGGATATTCACAGGACGGGACGCGGATCATCCAATCCGCCATATTCGATGAGGAGTACCGCCAGATGGTCCTGGTGAAGGACATTGAGCTTTACTCCACCTGCGAGCACCACATGATGCCGTTTCTGGGGAAGTGCCACGTGGCGTACATTCCCAACGGCAAGATCACGGGGCTGAGCAAGATAGCCCGCGTCGTGGAGACTTTCGCGCGCAGGCTTCAGGTGCAGGAGAGGCTGACGGTCCAGATCAGGGACTGCATCGACAACGCGCTGCATCCTCTTGGGGTGGCTGTTGTCATCGAGGCGATGCACACCTGCATGTCCATCCGCGGCGTGCAGAAGGCGAATGCCATCACCACCACATCGGCGTTCTCCGGAGTCTTCCTCAGCTCGGCGCGGACAAGGAACGAATTCCTGAACCTGATCAGGTAAACCACGGAATTACCTATCAATGAATATGATGGCTCAACAAATAGAGCGGTTCAGGAATATGGTGGTTCAGGTAATATGACGATAACGAACTAAAAAACATAACGATATGTCAAACAAGATAATACTCACAGGCGACCGTCCGACCGGACGCCTCCACATTGGCCACTACGTCGGCTCCCTGAGGAACAGGGTGGCCATCCAGAATGCCGGCGACTACAAGAAGATGTTCGTCTTCATCGCTGACGCGCAGGCGCTTACCGACAACTTCGACAACCCAGAGAAGGTTCGTCAGAACATCATCGAGGTGGCGCTGGACTACCTGTCAGTCGGCCTCGACCCTGACAAAGTGACAATATTCATCCAGAGCATGATTCCGGAGCTCACCGAACTGACATTCTACTACATGAACCTTGTCACGGTGGCGCGGCTCCAGCGCAATCCGACCGTCAAGGCGGAAATCCAGATGCGTGGCTTCAGCCAGGACGGCGAGGAGCAGGCGTTCGGAAGCGGGCTTCCTGTGGGCTTCTTCTGCTACCCTATCTCACAGGCGGCGGACATCACAGCCTTCAAGGCTACCGATGTGCCTGTGGGTGAGGACCAGAAGCCTATGCTGGAGCAGGCGGTCGAGATCGTGCGCAGCTTCAACCGCATCTATGGCGAGACTCTCGTGGAACCGAAGGCTGTCCTGCCGGGCAACGCGGCATGTCTCCGCCTCCCGGGAACCGACGGCAAGGCGAAGATGAGCAAGTCCCTGGGCAACTGCATCTACCTCTCGGAGACCGCCGAGGAAATGCACAAGAAAGTGATGTCGATGTACACGGACCCTCAGCACATCAATGTCAGCGACCCTGGCCACGTGGAGGGCAACACCGTCTTCACCTACCTCGACGCTTTCTGCCGCGACGAGCATTTCGGACTCTATCTTCCTGAATATGCCAACCTCGACGAGTTGAAGGACCACTACAGAAGAGGCGGACTCGGTGACGTGAAAGTCAAGAAGTTCCTTGAGAAGATCCTCAACGAGGAGCTGGAGCCTGTAAGGGCGAGGAGAAAGGAATATGAGAAAGACATCCCGGCTGTCTATGAGATCCTCAAAAAGGGCAGCGAGGCCGCCGAGGAAGTCGCCGCCGCCACCCTCGATGACGTGAAGAAGGCGATGAGGATCGACTACTTCAACGACAAGGCGCTCATCGAGGAGCAGGCCAAAAGGTTCAACCAGTAATGAACAAGAATGAATATGCCCGTGCCAACAAGGAGTGGTTGGCCGAGAAGGGAAAAGAGGAGGGCGTGACGCGGCTGGCTAAAGGAGTCTGCTACAAGGTACTCCAATCAGGTTCTGAAGGCGGAAAGCAACCGACTCCAAGCAGCGTGGTCAGCTGTCATTATCTTGGCCGGACCATTGACGGCAAGTGCTTCGACACCAGCCTCGGAGGCTATCCGCTGGCCATCAGGCTCCGGGATCTGATCGAAGGCTGGGTCATCGCCCTGCAGCAGATGCGTGTCGGAGACAAATGGGAGATCTACATTCCGTCCGAACTGGGGTACGGGAGTTTCTCCCAACCGGGGATTCCGGCCAACTCGACGCTGATCTTCGAAATCGAACTGCTCGGAGTGCAATAATGATCCGAAAGGCGACAGAAAAAGATATTCCGGCGGCGATGGAGCTATTCACCGCCGCTAAAAGTATCATGCGCTCGGACGGCAACAGCACCCAGTGGGGAGACGGCTACCCTGACGCCGGCATCGTACGCACGGACATCAGCATGGGCGGAGCGCACATCATTGAGCAAGACGGAAAACCGGTCGCCTACTTCGCCCTGCTCCCCTCGCCCGAACCGACATATTCATCAATCGACGGCAAGTGGCTTGACGACAGCTCACCCTACCACGTCATCCACCGCATCGCCAGCACCCCCGAGAGCCACGGCGTGTTCCGAAGGATCATTGAATATGCCCTTTCGGTCAGCGGCAACCTCCGCATCGACACCCACCGCGACAACCGGATAATGCGCCGCCTCATAGAAAAGGCTGGATTCTCCTACTGCGGCGTGATCGTTCTGGCCGACGGATCGGAAAGGCTCGCCTATCAAAAAATCACACAGCGATGAATCTTAAAAGAATATTCCTACTCACCGCGCTCGCACTTGGAGCCGCCACACTCTCCCCCGCACAGATCTACCCGCAGGAAGAGCTGCATTTTCGCGCTCCGGCGGTTCCGAAACAGATAATCTTCGCGGGCGACACCATACGGTTCGACAGGAGCGACCTCTACGAAAGGATGGACAGGGAACTCATAGCCTTCACCTACATGCACTCCAACTCCATCCTGATGCTGAAGAAATCAGACCGCTTCTTCAGGATGGTCGAGCCGATACTCAAGCAGTACGGCATCCCGGATGACCTTAAGTACCTCATGGCGATCGAGAGCAACCTCAACCCGAAGGCATATTCACCGGCGGGTGCGGCAGGACTGTGGCAGTTCACCAAGGCGACGGCAAAGGACTACAACCTCATTGTCGACGGAGAGGTTGACGAGCGGTACAACATCGAGAAGGAGACCATCGCGGCATGCAAGTTCCTTCGCCTGGCCTACGAGAAGTACGGAGACTGGATGACGGTGGCCGCAAGCTACAACGCCGGACAGGCCGGCATCTCCAGGCGGCTGACAGACCAGAGGCAGAAGTCGGCTCTGAATCTTTGGATGGTAGAGGAGACCTCCCGCTACATGTTCAGAGTCCTCTCCGCAAAGATGTTTTTCGAAAATCCGGCCTCCTTCGGTTTCAATGTGAACGACTTCGAGAAGTACCCTACCTACTCTCCGAAAGAGATCGTGACGGTCAGCGGAGCGATAGCCAGTCTGGTGGATTTCGCCGAGGAACACGGTGTGACCTATTACCAGCTGAAAGAGGCCAATCTTTGGCTTCGGGACAACAAACTCCTCAACAAGGCCGGCCACACCTACAAGATCATTATCCCTTCCGGAAAATAGTGATTCCCGTCTCTGGCTCAAGCCGGTCACTGAGCCCGTCGAGATGACTGAGCCTGTCAAAGTTACTTAGCCCGTCGAACTGACTTAACGTGTTAGCGACAGCGAAAAAAAGGCAAAAGTCAAATTTTGCACGTTACCAAAATTTGACGTTTGATTTTTTTCGCTGTCTATTGGTGCACTCTTATGGATTTGTAAGTCATAGAGTAAATAGTACCTGTTATCAGGCACAAGCCTAAAGTGCATAGTTCGGTTATAAATAACTTAACCATTCGAGCACAAAGGCGGCGAAAAATAAAAACCTGAATTTTGGTCCACCGTGCAAAATTCAGGTTTTTCTTTTTTCGCCGCTCTCACAAGCAAAATCACAACCAATCCAAATACATAAGAGAAGCGAAATCATCAATGACGTAATCAGCACCGGAGCCTTGCAGTTCCTCGCAAGTGGAGTTGCCATAGGTGACACCGCAAGTCCTGGCGCCGGCCCCGCGGCCCATCAGGATGTCAAAAGGCATGTCGCCGACAACAAGGGTTCTTGACGCGCTGAATCCCAACTTTTTCAAAGTAAGGAGAACAGGCTCTGGATCCGGCTTTGCCTTCGTCACGTCATCCGCCCCAAGCACAAGCGAGATTTCCTTGTCAAAACCGAAAGTCATGACAAAATCCATGAGCGAATGATTAGAACGGGAAGAAGCGATTGTCAACACGAAGCCCCTTCTGCGAAGTTCCGCCAGAGTTTCCGGCACATTAGGAAAAACCTTAGGAGCGAGCAGTTTCTTGTTCTCCTCGAATATGTCCCTGTACGCCTCGGCGCACTCCTGAGCCTGCCCCTCCGTCAACGACGGGAACATAGTCTTGAAGCTTTCACTCAAAGGAAGTCCGATTGTCGCCGCGCAGGCATATTCATCAGCCACTGGCAGGCAAAGCTTCTCCATCGTCATCTGAAGCGTCTTGACAATGGTATTTCTGGTATCGCAAAGGGTACCGTCAAAGTCCAGAATAATAAGTCCGTTGTTCATATCGCGGCAAAATTAACTCAAATTGTCGAGATTTCAAGCCCTCGGCACAGAAATGGCAACAGTACCATCGCCGCGCCAAAAACGAAGCGGACAATTATTATACCAACATATTAATTTTCATGAATATGAAGTCAAAGGATTTCGGCTTGCTCTGCGCTGCCATCACACTGTTTACGTTCTGTGGTCCTGTTCAGGCCGCAGGTTCACGCATGGAATTGACAATCAAAAACTACAATGGATATTTGGCCGCACATGAAGCCAGCCTTACGGAAACATCTGCGAGTGCAGAAGATCCGAACGCGGCCGGAGACAACATCATCGGTGATTACATTGTCGATCATAAAGGCGAGAAAAGCAAGGTCAAGGTTTTCAAAAATGCCGACGGCTCCTACACCGCACAGGTCTTCTGGGTCCAGAACAGGACAGAGAAAGATGGATCTGTCCGCAAGGACGCCAAGAATCCGGACAAGTCGCTGAGGAATGTCGATTGTGACAAAATCGTGATATTCAAAGGTTTGAAATATGACGCTTCTGCCAAAGTCTGGAGTGGAGCCAACATCTATGACCCAGTGCGAGGCATCAACGCCTCCCTCAAAGCCTGGTTCTCGGACTCCAAGACCCTTTCGCTAAAGGGCTCCAAGATGGGCTTCTCCGAAACCGTGACCTGGACCAGACTGTAAGCTTTCTTCATAAGGACAACAATGGAACAGAATCCAACAACATTCGCCGAAAGGGTGACCGCTGAACTGGACGCGCTTCATTCAGAGGAGAAGCGCGTCGTGCTGCCACGGTTCTTCAAGTGTGGAGTCGGCGAATATGGTGAAGGCGACCGTTTTCTGGGTGTGGTCGTGCCGGATGTCAGGGCCGTGGCGAAAAAGAATCTGTTCGCATCGTTTCCAGAGATAGAGGCCTTGCTCGGTTCTCCTTGGCACGAAGCCCGTCTATGTGCGCTTATAATCCTCGTGCAGCAGAGCCGGAAATCCGTCCCGAAAGAGGTTTTCGAGTTCTATCTTTCACACACCTCCGGAATCAACAACTGGGATCTGGTCGACCTGACCGCTCCATCCATTGTCGGCGGCTATCTTCTTGAGAACCCACAGGAGCGGGAGCGGTTATATTCATTGGCGGACAGCACTTTGCTGTGGGAGCAGAGAATCGCCATCGTCTCGACTCTGACTCTGATCCGGAACGGCGAGTTCAACGACACTTACTCTCTGGCTGTCAAGCTGATGTCCCATAAGCACGACCTGATGCACAAGGCCGTTGGCTGGATGCTCCGCGAAGCCGGCAAGCGCGACCGGCGCCGCCTCGAACTCTTTCTCGATGAATATGCCACCTCGATGCCCCGCACGATGCTCCGCTACTCCATCGAGAAGTTCCCCGAACCCCTCCGCCGCCACTACCTAACCCTGAAGTGACCTCGTATTCCGCCTCCCCGTTGATTTCATAGTAACATGAAAAAAATAAGTTGCCTCAGATTAAGAGAAGATTTTCGAGGATAGATCTATTTTCGAAGAAGGAGTGTGCCGGTGGCACATGACTGATGAGAAAAGAGATATAGACCGAAAAGATTCCTTAAGATGATGCAGGTTATTATTTGAAGGTTACATAACCAAGAACATGCCAGTAGAACTTCATTATTCGGGCGGATTTGAGTATCTTTGCCACCAACACGAAATGTTCAAAACATAATATTCAATGAATATGAGAAAGATTGCTAAAATTGCCGCGGCTGGAGCCTTGATAGCGCTCGCCGCTTCGTGCGCCCCACAGAAGATCGCTGTGACCGCGCACAGAGGATTCTGGAAATGCGAGGAGGCCGGCTATGCCGAGAACTCCATCAAATCGCTTGAACTGGCTCAGCAGAACGGACTGTGGGGCAGCGAGTTCGATGTACACATCACCTCCGACCTCGTCATGCTTGTCCACCACGACGCGGACATCGACGGGATGTGCATCTGGGATCACGACTACGCCGACTTCAAGGACTGCCGTCTGAAGAACGGCGAGAAGATCCCTACTCTTGACGAGTACCTGACCCAGGGTGAGAAGAGCAAGAAGACCGTGCTGGTGTTCGAGCTCAAGCAGCAGATCGACAAGGCCCACGAGGACTACATGGTGGACCAGAGTGTCAAGGCCCTCAAGGAGCACGGCCTCTACAGTCCTAAGCGTGTCATTTTCATCTCCTTCAGCCTGAACATCTGCGAGAGGCTCGCCGCCCTCTGCCCTGGCTTCACGGTTCAGTACCTTGGCGACGACAAGAGTCCTGAGGAACTCGCCGGACTCGGCATCAACGGCATCGACTTCCACTACAAGGTCTTTGCAAAGAATCCTACATGGTTCAAGCAGGCGCGCGACAACAAGATGAGCGTCAACTGCTGGACCGTCAACAAGGAGAAAGACATCCAGAGCATGATTGACCTCGGAGTTGACTGCATCACCACCAACGAGCCGATGCTCACAAGGGAGAAACTCGGCAAGAGAGAGAAAAGAAAGTAATCACGGGCGCGTGAGACAACGCGTCATCCGCACGTCAAAAACAAACGGCCAGAGAGAATCCTCTCCGGCCGTTTTTGTGTTCAGTAATAAAAAACAGTATCTTTTAGAAGAGATAGGCGACACCGATGTTGAACTGGCTCCTGTGACGGGTTATGTCGCCGTCACCGGTGTAACGGTTCACGAGACCGTAGTCATAGCCGACATTGAAGCGTACCATGTCGAAGAACTCGACCGCCACACCGCCGCCGAGCATGACATCGAAACGACCGTAGTGATAGTCATCACCATAGTTGTTGATCTTGGTGTCCTTTGAGAAACCGGCGATGGATCCCTTCACCTTGGTGTCGGAAGCAATACCATAAGCCAGCGAAGGACCGGCGTAGACCCTGCCGACAATGCCGTCTGCGAAGGTAAGGCCCGCATTGAACATCACAGGGATGGAAAGATAGTGTTCTGTAACGTCAACATTAGTGTTGATGCCGAAATAGCTGTCCGCATCACTCTTGGTAGCAAGACCATAGTACAATCCCGGAGCCACGCCAAAAGAACCGGCAAGGTTAATGTTATAGGATCCGCCTACATAGAAGCCGCTCAGATTAGTGGTCTTGGTCGTGCTGCCGGACTTTACCTTGTCCGTAGAGTTAAGGTAGCCGATGCCGAGTGATGGCTGCGCGATGGCAGCGGTTCCGATAAGCATCATTGATACCGCAAGGATGGATGAAAAAACTCTTTTCATAATAAATTAAACTTAAAGTAGTTATAATCTTCATAACTGGCAGGCTATAAATGCGGCGCCGTGAGACATGATCCTGAGCGCCCACCGGGCCATGCAATAGAATACAAGCATATCAAAAATTAGTCCAAACGATAACTCAGGCGTGGTCAAATCTACAGAAAACACGCCATCGAGCGTCCTGTGAACCATTCCCGCCACCGCTCCCGGACAGGAAACAGGCATCAGCGTCAGGAGGCGAAAAAGTCGGCGAAGAACCTGGCGAAGGAATGCCAGGAGTTACGGGCGATGAAGTCACGAAGGACTTCCGGATTGATGGAGCGGCCCGATTTCAGAATCTCAACCATCTCTGCTTCGGAGCCATAGACAAAGCAGACATCCTCTCGGGCAAGATCGGCGAACGCACCGATGGCGGGACCGACCGGACTGCCACCCATCGTCAGAGTGTCCATCAGAACACCCGAACTGGAGACGCTTCCCGGCAGATAAGGAAACAGCACAAAACGGCTGGAGCGGATAAGGCCGGCAAGCTCCTCAAAATCAGCGGCCCTGTTCTCAAAAACAAACGTTGACCGATGAGCCGTCGAAGCCTCAGCCCCAAATCCGGCGAAACCAGCGGAATCATCGGAGACGATGGCCTTTTCAATGTCCGCGGCCAGCGAGGCATCCTTGCAACGTCCGACAATCCTGACCTTCAGGCCGGCACGGCGCACGGCGGGACTGGTAACGAACTCCAGCACACCCTTGTACGGAAGGATATTCCCCCAGATCAGGATCTCGCCCGTCCGTGCAGAATCCTCTCCCCCTGAGGAACCGCGGCAAGCGTCGCCGACAGAACCTCCCACGGCGGCAGGCTCCACAACCGGATGGCAGAAATAGCGGACCTTGTCAGGCGGACAGCCATATTCAGAAAGCAGCACGCGCGCGAAGGAAGCGGTCTCGCACGAATGGGAGATTACGAGGCACGACCGCTTCAGCTGCAACTTGGTGAGCGAGCGGGACATCCAGTTCTCCCCCTTGTGAGGGCGCGGGTTATGGAATATGAACACGATCTTTCCACGCCGGAGCCTCATCACCCGGAAACTCAGACGCACCATAAGATACTGCAGGAAAGCCAGTTTGTGGAAAGCTATCGTCTCCACGAAACTGAGCAGGAATATGTCAGCCTTGAACGAATGTTTCAGCAACGCCCACCCCTGCGTCAGGTATGGCTCGTTGTCCGCGTCAAGCACATCGAAATACTCAGCCAGATTCTCCTTCAAAAAGACGAAGTAGCGGTTCGGATAGCCGTTTTTCCTGTTAGCCGACGGCGACACGTAAATCTTCTTTCTCATAACCTACCTCTTCAGCAATTTTTTCAATGAATATGTCAGGTCCGCCACCAGAAACTGCCACGCCGGAGTCCCGATGTAGGTCCTATAGTAGTACTTCTCGCTCTGATACTTGAGTTCCCGCACCCTGACCTTGTCGTAGTACTTCCTCGTGGTCGCCCCATGTTCATGAACGACCGAGACTTCAGGGTAGTAGTAAACACCCTTTCTTATCCTCTTAAGCCTTTCGGACAGAATCATTTCCTCCGCATAGAGAAAGGTCTTCGGATCCATTTTCCCGCAAGCGGAATAATCTTCGGCCTTGACCATGAAGAAAGATCCTGAAATCCTGTAATGAAAGCCTTCCTTAGCAGTCTGTGAATATTCCTCCCAAAACAGTCTTCTTGATTTGGATGAAAACAGACTCCTCCAATAAAGAGCCACATGCCTGTCCCAGAAACTGATGAACGGCTCTGGACTCTGGAGCCGCCCGTCCAGTCCGACAACCTTTGGGCCGAGAGCCCCGGCCTCCTCCAGAGACCTCAACCTGGCCGCCATCCTTTCGACAACATCAGGTTCTACAAGACGTATGTCATTGTTGGCGAACAAAAAAACATCAGGAGCAAACTGATTACGAGCCACTTCCGCCCCAAGATTATTGCCTTTGGCAAAGCCAAGGTTCTCTTCGGACGGCACCACGAAGACATACTGGTCCGCCCCCTTGAACGCCTCCAGCAGACGGTCCCTGCTTAGTTCCGTGCTACCGTTGTCCACAATCACCACAGCATAATCCGACCGGATCTTCGCAAGTTCAGTCCTCACGAACTCTATCGTCTTCTCCTCACTGTGATAATTAATAACTATAACGCCTATCATTTTGTCAAAACATCATATACACGCATTATCTCACTGCCGTATTCCTCTTCAGAATAACGGGCCACCGCATCTTTCTGGGCCTTGCGGACAACGTCAAGCGGCAGAGCCGACGCCAGCATATTCATAAGTCCCGAGCATTCCTCAACCGTGTCAAAAAAGAAACCGTTCTGCCTGTCAGTGATTATCTCCAAAGTGCCTCCAGACCTTCTGGCAATCACCGGACAGCCGTAGAACATCGCCTCAATGGTCACACGCCCCAACCCCTCGAACTCAGAACACATGAGATAGGCTGTAGCTTTGGACATAAGAGGCCTGATGTCAGCCACATAGCCCCTAAACTCGACATTGTTTTCCACACCGGCCTCTTTCGCCACCTCCATCAGGCCGGCCTTTCTCTCTTCACGACAGTTTCCCGTGAAGACCAGCGAATACCCTTTGGCCGCCAAACCGGATCCGCCGAATGCCATAATGGCTGTTTCCGGACGTTTCACTGCCCCCATCTCACCAGCACAGAAAAGGAAATACTTTTCTTTTTCTGTATCAAGGACGACATCATTCTTAGAACGCACAGCATCAGGGAAGCAGTATGCCGACAGACAGTCCTTTAGCCCAAGATGCTCCCGCAAACCGTTGGAAATCAAAATGACAGCATCAGAGCGGCGAAGTTCCACATTCCACCTTCCGAATCCTCGGAAAGGTCTGGCGTTCAAGCCCAGGTCAAAATATTCACGAATATGCCAGACATGCCTCGCGCCAAGTTTTTCCGCCAAGGCCAGCCCGATGTCGATGACACCCGAGTTACTGTGGACAATGCTGACGTTTCTGCCAGCAAGAAGTCTGGACACATCCTTGACACACTTGTGGTTGATCCAAGTGTTCGTCACAAGATGAGGAAGAAAACGCAATGTCCTTTTCAAGACTCCCCCTTTGTATGTCAAGCGCCTGAATGAATGAACAATGCACTCGTAGCCTTTGGATCGGAAAAAGTCGGCCACAGGTCCCTCCGACCTCAACAGAATGACCGGAATGACATACTCATTGACCGACCTGATGAGATTGACGAGCGACCAGGAAGCCCCACCGACAACGTTATCCTCATGGTTCACATACAGAACCGTTATCTTGCCGTTCTTTGTCATGACATTGATGCTTTCAAGAAATCAACAGCCTCCTGCCTTAACCCGTCCAAGGCCATACCTATCTTATCATTGTCTAGAGGCAAGTCGATGGAATACATGTCCGAACCGTCAGAAAGCCGGTTCTCAAGCCCCATCTTTCGAAGCAATGACTCCACACGAAGATTCCTTGTACCAGGTTCTACGACCGATAGGAACTTTTTTCTGAATATGATCGAAAAAGCCGTTCCGTGAAATGATGATGTGACAACATGGGACGCTCCTGCGAAATACGACACAAACTCCTCCGGTCCAGCCCATTGCACCATATTCTTATACGGTCGGTACAATGCATTCTTGGAAAGTATCACGAGCCGTAGTCCTTTTGCTCCAGCGATCGCGCCGGCGGTCTTTATCACCAATTCATCACAAAGCATCGGATAAGCCAAGACATATCCCCCATCCTTGACGGGGCCGGCCAATGCCTTCCATTCCCGTTCGCCCAGCATCAAGGTCGGATCCTGAATACACTTGACCGGAACCGATGTCATACCGCTGACCAATTCCTTCAAAGAATCCTCCCTGACGCTTATCGCATGAAATCCAGACAGGCATTTCGCGGCATATTCCATGTCCGAGAAAGACAGGACGTTGGCGCTGGCAGCCCAAGCGACTTTTCTAGCCTTGGTAGTAAAATCTCCCCAATATATCTTGTCAAATCCGCCAGTGATTATTTCATTCCAGATCTGATCGCTGCCGAACAGCAACACATCAAAACTGTCAAACGGATCTTTTGACAACACCAGACGTTCTTTCATGAAATGTCTGAACCGGCTATTCCTCATCGCCCTGGAGAAGGCTCTTGGCAAAGTCTTCAGCAAGTCTATCTTGAAGTTCCAGGCAGCGTAGCCTTCCTCTACTGACTTATTGCGATAGTCAACCACACAGACATCATGTCCCATCGAGCGCAAGAACTCCTGCGTGGCGTAAGTCTGCAACATCGCCCCGTAGTTGCACGCATAGTGAAATGTCAGGATTCCTATTCTCATAGCTACCAGTCACATCTAATGTGATTGCCCTCATTGCATGGAATAATGGCTCCATTGATTGACCTTGACGCGTCAGAGATCAAAAACACGACCGTCTCGGCAATCTCTTCCGGAAGCAGCACACGTCCGCCCGAAGTTCCCGGTCTAAAAAGATTTCCGTTCCTGTCAACACCAGTCATGTCCGAAATCGTCACCCCGGGAGCGACCGCATTGACCCGAACGCCATCCTTCAACGCTCTGCGCGCAAGTCCCTGAGTAAGACTGCAAACCGCCGCCTTGGTGAGGCCATAGGGTTGGTCGTCGCAGTACAGTCCCCTTTCAGATGTCACGAATATTATGCTTCCTCCTGAATTACCGGTAGCCTTGAAATTATTCAGAAATGCCTTCGACAAAAAGTATGGTCCCTTCAGGTTGGTTCCGAACTGAGCGTCAAATCCTTCCAATGTCACATCGTAGATGCTTCCCTCATGCAAGGATATTCCGGCATTGTTGACAAGGACATCAATCCGTCCTCCAAGTTTCCGGGAACACTCTTGGACAAACGAAGGAATATGCTCGTAATCTGTCACATCGAAAACAGAATAAAGGCAATCGCCCAATTCCGAGGCTGCCTTTTCAAGGGTTTGTGAAGATCTCCCGCAGATGAGCACTTCCGCTCCCTCGGCGACACACTTCTTAGCTATCGCGAAACCCAGACCTCTTCCACCACCCGTTATCAGGATCTTTTTCCCTTTCAATATGTTAGAAGGTTCCACCATCCCAACATCGACCTTGACATTCACTTTCGGAATGCCTTTGAATATATAGTCAATCGCTCTCGTCAAAGTCTTTCCCATAATCTATTTTCCTATCAATTTATTAATACGGTTGATGGAATCCTTCCCGAACACACTCTTGATCAAATCCTTGGCCTTATCCTTTGCATCCGGTCCAACGGCATTGCCGAACATTTCCAAAGCCCGGCTCTCGTCCTCACTGTCCGTGAAAACCTCCAGCACCATGGAACGGGACAACGAAGGCGAGACAAATCTCTCCGAAACACTATTGAACTCTTCCGCATTTGATGCGGAAAGATATTCAAGGCCAAGATCCTGGGCATAATGAGAGACCAACTCATGAGATTTATTCCCATAATGACCACTGGCGGCGATGTATGCGTCGGCATCGTCCCCCCACATCGAAGCCGGATGGCTGTAGTTTCTGAATTCGGTTCCTTTGCCGTTGTTTATCAGCAAGATTCTGATGTTCTTTCCTATGTGTCTGTTACCTAACGAGTTCATGTCATAAAAGAATGCGAGATCACCGAAAACACCGAAATGCAAAATTTCAGGAGAGGCCAAAGATGAACCCACCAACGAGGACAATCCGCCGTCTATTCCGAATCCGCCGACATTGGAAAACACTTTTACTGATGGATCTTGTCTGAAAAAATTCCAGCTTCTTAACGAGTTGAGTATGCCAAGATGAAGCACTGCCCTGGAAGGCAGCGCGCCGGAAAGACGCCTTGCGACCCAAAGATTGGAGAAAGGCAGTTCCGGAACAGATGAGAGCACTGCCTCATATTCCTTTTCTATTCCAGTCATTTTCATGGATGGAGCAGACGGTGCCTTCATGTCTGAATAACTCCGGAAAAAGAACTTCTCGGACATATTGAAAACCTTGGTCAGACTTCCGAAAGCATCCTTTGGTTCCCCATCCCGGCTGACGCGCCACACAGCTTTTGGTTTCAATGATTTCCATGTGTAGTAATCACCCGAGACCTCTCCGATGTGAATCAGCAGGTCAGGCCTGAGAAGTGAAGTATGGATGTACTTCTGTGAGAAAACAGCCGCCGCCCTCGCAGCGAACCGTCCTGAATAATTCGATGTCAGATCACAAAAAGCGACCGCGTCATATCTGTCACAAAAATCCTCCAAGGCCTTCTGTTCATCCTCTTTCCATGGAAGATGAGATCCGATGAAGACACAGACGTTACACTCTGGGACTGTCGGTAATTTGTCGTCATATTCATAATAATCAATTTTGGGAACGTCCGGCAACTCCATGACTGAGAAATCCGTGGAGATTCTTGTCTCCACATCAAGATGCACCGGTCCCCCCCCGCCGGCCCGAAGCGCGATCATCGCCTTGTTCACTGTCAGAACACATAGCCTTTCATCCTCACAGTCATGGACAAAAGGAAGGAAGGCTGAATAAACCGAGACATCCTTCTGAATCCTGGAACGATCGATTATCTGTGGATTGAGATTTCCGATTTTCGAACGTCCGGCCATGGACGTGACCGCAAGCACAGGTAGTTTCCGGTAATATGCTTCAGTCATCCCTGGAATATAGTTTCGTGACGCCGTGGCTCCAGTGCAGGTTATCACCACCGGCTCTCCACTTTCCTCCGCCAAGCCGCAGGCCATGTACGCCGCAGAGCGCTCGTCCGCCGCTGAATACATTTGGAAGAAAGGATCGCTCTGCAGACTGGCCACAAACGTGATGTTCGTGGTTCCAGGGGAAGCGATGACTTTTCTTATTCCGTTCCGCTTTAGAAGACTAACCAGAATCAGAACGTTTTTTTCGACTGTATAATGTGTGTTCATGACAATACTTTTATCTTGCTGATATTCTTGATTTTTCTGATGACAAAAGCCTTTTCTCCATCGGTCAGTCCTGTGAAATACACCGTCACAGCCACACTGCAAACGCTGACAAGGCTGACAATCAGGACTCTCCAGACAGACGGAGACATTCCGCACACCAAAATTGAAGGAACAGCGGCCGAAAGCAGTGTGACTGGGATTATCCTCATGAAAACCTCCTTGACAAACAAAGACTTCGGCATGCCAATATGTCCGGACACAATAACCAGACGGACAAAAATCAGGACAAAATACACCAGAAAATAAATGTAGAAGGCTGTCTGTGGCTCACATCCCAACTTGAACGCCACCAGAGACAAAGGAAAGACCAGACCTCCGACAATAGTGACCCAAGTCTGATACCGGCCAACATTACCTGTTGCATTGACTGCAGCTAAAAAAGTGTGACCAAGCGTGTTGCATAAGGCGGTAGCCAATGACAACCGGACGAATACAACTGAATATTCAGGGACATTCTTTAGCCAGAGACGAAGGATGGCGGGGGTTTCCAGCACCAGCGGCAGAACGAGAATCCAAAGAAGGAAGTAAGAATATTTTGCCCCTCTGCAAACCAGATGGTACATATACTCATAATTTCCAGCAGCGTAGGATTTCATTATCTGCGGATTTATCGCCGTGATGAAGTTCGTGACGAACCTGTTCACTGATGTCTCAACCTTGGACATGACCTCCCTGGCAGCATTGAGCGAGACTCCGAAAAAAACATTCAGCAACTGGTTCACACCTTGAGTGTTAAGCATATAAGCTCCATTTCCGAGGAAACTCCATCCGGCGAAGGAAAGCATCTGGCGGAATATTCTCTTGTTCCATCTTAGTTTGTGTCCGCACTCGTCAAAACGTCTGCAGTACGCAGCATAAGTGAACCTCACAGCAACGGCAGAAAGGAACATCAGCACCGAAAAATATTTCAGACGATCAAACGTACTGTGCATTATAAGAAGAGCCACGGTAAGATTCAAGACTCCTTCAAGAATGCTGATGTAGGCGTATGCGCTCATCTTCTCATGCGCGATGATAGTTGCGTTGTAGGGCACGGACAACAAGTTGACCAAGAATGTAAGCAATGAGAACTGGAACACCCATCTGGCAGCTTCTACACGTTCTGGAGGCAAGTTCATCACGTTTCCGACATACCAGACCCCAGATGGCTCGGCGATCACAAATACCACAGCGGCCAGAAGCAGGATCACGATGATGGACATCGAAAAGACTTCCCGGAGTCTTGCAACATCATTCTTACCAAGCTCCACTGTCAGAAAACGGCTTATGGCCGAGGCCAACGAGCCGGACAGAAGTGAGCACATAGAGACGATTCCTCCCACGGCTCCGTATATGCCGAAGTCAGTCTCTCCCAATGCGTTAAGAACCACCCTGGAAGTGTAGAGCCCGATCGCCATCAGCAGGAACATGCGGAAGTACAGCGCAAGGGTATTCTTGGCTATCCTCTTGCTGTTCTCCGAAATCTGCCCTGTCTGCCGGTCACCCATATTCAAAGATCTACTTCAGGAATATATTCAATGTCCTATTTCAGCGGATTAAGGTCGCTCTTGTACCATTCCATAAACCGAGAAATTCCTTCGTGAAGGCTCGTGCTTGGCTTGTAGCCGAGTTCTGTCTCAAGTTTGGTGGTGTCGGCGTTGGTCTGATAGACATCACCGGCCTGCATCGGTAGGAATATTTTCTGAGCCGGCTTGCCGTACGCCCGCTCGATCTCGCTGATGAAATCCATCAGTCTGACAGGGTGGGAACAGCCGATGTTATACACTTTCGCCGGGACTCCGTGGGTGCATTCCTCAGCCTTCGGGGCATGGTCAATCACACGGATCGTTCCTTCCACGATGTCATCCACATAGGTGAAATCACGGATCATGTCTCCGTTGTTGAACACCTTGATAGGTTCACCTTTGGCTATGGCCGAAGCGAAAAGCATCGGGGACATGTCCGGACGGCCCCACGGGCCGTAGACGGTGAAAAAGCGAAGCCCGGTTGAAGCGAATCCGTAAAGTTTTGAATATGAATGGGCCATCAGCTCGTTGGCCTTCTTGGTGGCCCCATAGAGGCTCACAGGGCAGTCAGCCTTGTCATCCTCAGAGAACGGAACCTTCTCGTTGAGACCGTAGATCGAGCTGGAGGAGGCGTAGACCAGATGACCGACTCCGAAGTTGCGGCAAGCCTCAAGAATATTCAGGAATCCGTGCAGGTTGCTCTCAAGATAGACGTAAGGGTTTGTGATTGAATATCTCACCCCTGCCTGGGCGGCCAGATTCACGACCCTGTCGATTTTTTCATTCTCAAAGAGTGAGTCCAATGCGGCCTTGTCGCAGATTGACATTTTCACGAAGCGGCAGCGCGGGTACTTTCCGCTGACAACCAGCTCTCCTTCCTGGAACGGGCCTTCGAAACCGTTCTCACGCAGCCTTCCGTACTTAAGGCGTACGTCATAGTAGTCATTGATGTTGTCAAGTCCGACAACTTCGTCTCCTCTTTCCGCAAGCCTGGCCATCAGCCTTGAGCCGATGAATCCTGCTGCGCCTGTCACTAGTATCTTCATAACAACTATAATTATTTGTAAATCATTCAACAAAGGCCGGCACAACCACACGGTCATGCCAAATGCCCTCAAAATTACGAAGATACAAAGAATTAACGAGATTTCGTGAAGTTTTGGCCAGAATAATGCCCCAACGCACAGACTGCCATCATTTATGATAGACCCAGTCAGGGTAGCCGATCTTTGGTTCAAGGGCGGCGATGTCGCCCGCGCGCCGCGAGAGGTAGGACGACGGTCTGGCGGGATTCCGCCTTAAGGGATTCGGAAGAGAGGCGGCGATAAGACAGGCCTGCCGGCGGGTCAGCTTCGCGGCGGATGTTCCGAAGTGAACCTCGGCGGCGGCCTCCACCCCATAAACACCTTTACCCATCTCGGCGACGTTAAGATAGACCTCCATTATTCTCTCCTTGTTCCAGAGGCATTCGATCAGGACTGTGAAATAGGCCTCGAACCCCTTGCGGATCATGGACTTGTGCGGAAGCAGAAAGACATTCTTGGCTGTCTGCTGGGAGATCGTGCTGCCTCCACGGCGACGCTTCCCGCTCTCATATTCCTTCCGGGCCTGCCTGATCGCCTTCCAGTCAAAACCATTGTGCCTGTCGAAGAGGTTGTCCTCGCTGGCTATGACGGCGCGCGCCATCTCCGGGGATATTCTCTCGTAGGGCACCCAGGTCTTGCGGGTGCGGAAATCCTTGTCGCTCCGGTACTGGATGGATCGCTGGACCATGAGCGGCGTGACATAGACCGGACACCATCTCAGGATAAGCGCCCACAGGAAAGTCAGCACGAAGAATGCCAACGGCAGCTTGATCAGAAGCAGCCTTGACAATCGTCCCAACAATGTTCGGTTCTTACTCATATTCAGTCAGTTTCAGTCTAAACTTCAGACTTCGGCCTCCATTCGGGAAAACCTTGTCTTCCTCCTGCGAGAATCCCAGCTTACGATAGACATCCCCGTCTGACCAGGACGCGTCGGCGTAACTCATCACATCGTCCGGCCTGACATCCTCGATGAACGCCTTCAGGAGCTTGCCCATCCCGCCGTCCACGCCGATTCCTTCCAAAGAGGCATAGCGGACCCATTCGCAGGAACGGATGTCTCGCTCCCCTTTCCGCCATATTCTCGGAGCGGAGAAGCCGGCGACGGCGACCAATGTGCCTAAAGGAATATCCTCGCTTCGTGTGACGTACAGGCCGTAGAGATGGCGGCACCTGGTGTAGCCCAAACGGTGAAAGGATTGAAGGAACGGCTCGGCGACCGCCCTTTCAATCCTTCTGACCTCGCAGTTGCGGGCGTATATTCGTTTCAGGCCGTCCACTGTCTCAAGACTCTTCGACAAGCTCAGGATCCAGTCGATGAGCCTGTGGCTGCTGTGGTTGCTGAACTTGTCGAAGCATCGAAGCGACCTTCTTATTTCAGTCCCTCAAGGCAAGCCTTGACATTGGCCTCGATGGTCTCGGCGGAGTAGTCGGCCTTCTGGAACCTGTCACCGGTTATGTGCTCGTACAACTCGATGTAGCGGTCTGAGATACCGGCCACCACCTCAGGAGTCATGTCCGGGACCTTCTGTCCCTCCTGCCCCTGGAACCCGTTGGCCATCAGCCATTCACGGACAAACTCCTTGGAAAGCTGCCTCTGATGCTCACCCTTGGCGAGTCTCTCCTCGTAGCCTTCGGCGTAGAAATAACGCGAGGAGTCAGGGGTGTGCACCTCGTCCATCAGGTAGATCTGGCCGTCCTTTTTGCCAAACTCGTACTTGGTGTCCACCAGAATAAGCCCATGTTGTGCGGCGATCTCGCATCCACGCTTGTAGATGGCTCTCGTGTAGGCCTCAAGTCTCTCGTAGTCCTCACGCCCCACAAGCCCCTGGGCGATGATCTCCTCTTTGGAGATGTCCTCGTCGTGTCCCTCGGCGGCCTTTGAGGTCGGAGTCACAAGCGGCTCCGGAAACTTCTGGTTCTCGACCATCCCGTCCGGCATCGGCACACCGCAGATTGTCCTCTTGCCTGCCTTGTACTCCCTCCAGGCATGTCCGGCAAGATAGCCGCGGATCACCATCTCGACCTTGAACGGCTCGCACTTGTAGCCCACGGTGACAGCGGGATCCGGCACGGCCACCTTCCAATTGGGAAGGATGTCGGATGTGGCGTCAAGGAATTTTGCGGCGATGGTGTTCAGCACCTGCCCTTTGAACGGAATGCCCTTAGGCAGAACAACATCAAAGGCGGAGATCCTGTCCGAGACCACCATTACAAGGTACTTTCCATCGATGTCGTAGACATCACGTACCTTACCGACGTACTTTCCAACCTGTCCCGGCAAGTTGAAATCGGTTTTTACAATCGCTTTCATATCAATTGAATTAAGTTCGACTTACTACCAACGTGTCCTGAATAAGCGAAGGCACACTCCTCGCCTTTCCAAACCGCAAATTTAACTATTCTTCTTCAAAATCTCATCCACCACGGGCGCTATCTTTTCATATTCATAGCCTCGTGTCAGCCCGAATCTGATGAGTTTGAATTTCTCCTGCGGATCGCCCTTAAGCGCGCGGTACTTTGCCTCAAGGACGGCGAGCATCCTACGGTCGGCCTCATCCTGATCAACATCCTTCAAAGCAGCCTGTATCACGTCCTTGGATATTCCTTTTCCCGTCAGGGCGAAAGAAATCTTCGCCGGCCCCCATCCGGAGAGGCGCGCCTTCTCCCTCGCGAAGGCGGCGGCGTACCTCGCGTCATCCACGAACCTGTCCCCCACGAGCGAATCCACCAGCCTTCCGGCGGTGTCCTTGTCACCCTCGAAGGCGGTCAAAGCCTTTTTGAATATGTCAGAGCGGCAATATTCCCTTTTAACGCACTGCGCCTGAAGCCGGTCCAGCACCTTGTCAAACTCTTCCATAGTCCTAGAAATCGAAGCCGAGGCTGAAGTAGAGTCCCAGATTGTGGGTGTACTCCGACCAATGGACATTCAGCCCGACCGGGCCGATGATCGAGTTGTAGGTGTACTGAACGCCACCGCCGAAGTAGCCGGACACCTTGGCTGAGACATCCTTGAAGTCCGAGATCTCATTGCAGGTAAGGGCATAGTTGGCCATTGCGGTCAAATAGTTGTTTTTAAACAACTTGAACCTAAAGTCAGACCTCGCCACACCCACGATCTTCTGCATGGCGGCGGCGTTGTTGATGCCGATGAAAGGAATCTGCTGGTCGAGATACCTTCCGGCCACGCTGCCTCCGATCGTGTTGGTGAACGGAACAGGCACCTCGTCGCCGATGAGGTAGCGGATGTTCACGGACGGGATGAAGGCGAACCTGTCGCCTCCCACAACCTTCTTGGCATCGAAGTGGATAGCGTGGAAATTGTTGAACTTGTTCGGCCCCCCTCCGAATACCCAGTCATAGGAGATTCCCACGGACTGACCCCTGGTCGGTATGTAGGCATTGTCGAACGAATCCTTGCGTCCGTTCAGGAAGAACGTCACATAGTCGTTGGAAAGCTGGTTCACATCGTAGTCGCCGAAAGCCTGCTCGGCCATCAGGGAGCTGACATTGTACCAGTCGTTACGCAGACCTATCTTCAAGAAGAACTTCGACCACTTGATGTTTGACAGATAGATCTCCTGACGGAAGTCCAGGAAATTGATCCTGAACCTGTTGTCACCGATGCTGAACATGTTCCTGTCGGTGTACCTCACACCCGCCATCGCATTGAATGTCATGCCGTTCGTCGAGACGTGGGAATATGTCAGGTTGGCGTAAGGATTGGTTCCGACCTTTCCAGTGAAGTCCAGGGACGAGCCCTGGATCTTGTGCACGCCCCAGCCGAGATTGATCAGCACGGACACGATCTCCTCGCTGTCGAAGCGACCGCCAAGTCCCAGCTGGCAGACAGGGCCCCGCTGACAGTTGAACATCAGCTTGTAAGGCTCCTGATCTCCAAGCAGCTCGTAGTTCACATAGTCGAAAGAGTTGGTTCCGAATATGGTGGCGACAGCGTCCTCGATCTCCTCGTTGCCCATCCTTGAGCCGGCTCCGACCTTGATCTTGTTCATCAGATAGAGGCTTTCCTTGTCGTCCACACCCGAGATCTCGACACCGGACACAAGCACTTTCCTGACCCTGATGTCATCCGCCGGATCATTGGCAAGCCTGGTCACGTCAGGCCCCACGACAGCCTTGATGGAATCCAGCTTCGAGGCGACCTCCAGGGCGGCCTTGTACCCCCTGTTGATGATTGTGTCGATGCTCGCTTCATCGAAACTGAGCATGTTGTACTCGTGAAGGTCAGGCTTGATGTTGACATCCGGAATGGCGATGTTGGACTCGAAGGACGAGCGGCCCAGCATGTCGATGCCGGTGTTGATGATGTCGGCCAGGTTGTTGATCTGGTTGTAGTTCTTGTAGCCGTCCGAAAGATTGACACCGATCACGATGTCAGCCCCGGCCTTCTTCGCCAGATCAGTAGGATAGTTGTTCCGCATGCCTCCGTCCACCAGCACCATGCCGTCGATCTTCACGGGAGCGAACAGCCCCGGAATGGACATCGTGGACCGCAAGGCGGTGTTCAGCTTGCCCTCCGTCCAGACCTTGGCCGTGCCGGTCACCAGATCCGTCGCCACGCATAGGAAAGGGATCGGAAGATCGTAGAAATCAGTGTAGTCCTGATAGCCGACCGAGAGGGAACTGAATATGTTGTTGACATTCTGACCATAGACCATACCGGACGGAAGGCTTCCCAAAAGGTTGTCCTTGACCATGTTGGTGGCATCGCCTCCCCCCGCTCCGAAATGAATGTCGTCAGCCCTTCTGGCGTACTGCTGCCCGGACTCGACCATCTGCTGATAGTCCTTCTTGTCATAGAAGAACGGAAAGGAAAGGACATATTTCTCCTTGTACTTTATCGCCGAATATGACAGATAGTCCCTCGGCACCTTGTCGGACAGCGCCATGTCCCAGTCGATGTCACGGATTATGGAATCCAGCTGCTCCGCATTGTAGCCAAGGGCGTAGATGCCGCCCACAAGACCGCCCATACTGGTTCCCATCACGATGTCCACAGGCATGCCGATGGACTCAAGGTAGCGGATGACGCCCACATGGGCCGCGCCCTTGGCGCCGCCTCCGCTCAGTACGAGAGCCACCGTCGGACGGTGACACACCCTCCTGATGGAGTCCAGCTTATGCCTTATCACCTCCACCCTGAGGTCACGCCGCTCACGGTTCTCGTCCAGCAAGGAATGCTGCGACTGGGCGTGAAGCGACAACGTCATCGCCGCCGCCACGGCCATTATGGAGAGAAATCTAAACGTCCTTGTCCGCATAGTTATCATGGTTATTTTATTGTCAGACACATTGTAATATTCATTTTCCCCTTGTGCTCTCCCGCCAGCATCCCGCAGGCGGCGAGTATATCCTCGCCTCTGGAAGCCCTTATGGTACAGGTGATTCCGTGGTTGGACAGCCTATCCCGGAAGTTTTCCATGATGATCTGCGGAGGAGCCTCGAACGGCGCGTCCGGGATCTTGTGGAAGCGGATCAGGTTCACCCTGCACTCCAGCCCCCTGAGCAGACGGATGAGAGCGTCGGCGTGGCGCTTGTCGTCGTTCAGACCCGCGAACATCGTATATTCAAAGCTAACCCTACGCTGGCCCGTGAAGTCATATTCACGGATCAGGTCGATGACATCCTGCACCGGCCAGGCCTTCTGCACCGGCATGATCTCCACCCTCTCGTCAGGGAACGGGTTGTGGAGGCTGACCGCCAGGTGGCAGCGGGTCTGGTCAAGGTACCTTCTCAGGTTAGGCAAGACCCCGATCGTCGAAAGTGTGATGCGCTTGGGACTCCACCCGAAACCCCAGTCGGCAGTCAACACCTCTATGGCCCTCAGCACGTTGTCAAGGTTGTCCAATGGTTCGCCCATCCCCATGAAGACGGCGTTGGTCAGTCCTCCCGCCTCGTCGATGCCGATAAACTGGGAAAGAATCTCCGCCGTGGAAAGGTTGCCGTGGAAGCCCTGCCGCCCTGTCATGCAGAACCGGCATCCCATCCTGCAACCCGCCTGAGAGGAGACACAGAGGGTCTTCCTCTCATCGTCGGGGATCATCACCGCCTCGACGGCATTGCCCTCCCCCACCGGAAAAAGGTACTTCTTCGTCCCGTCAGAGGAGACCTGGCAGGCGGAAGGGAGCGTCAGGCCTAAGGAATATTCCTCCTTAAGTCTCTCACGTCCAACCTTTGAGATGTTTGTCATCTCATCGATACCCCGAACCTTCCGGACATACAGCCACTGGGCCAGCTGCTTGCCGGCGAAGGCAGGCAGACCGGCTTTCAAAGCGATTTCCTTCAGTTCATCAGGTGTCTTTCCAAGCAGTTGCGCGCGCATAACTTTCGTGTTTACTTTTCCACTACAAATTTAATGAAAAATAACGCCGGATTGGACGTAATTTTATATCTTTGTCACAAAGGCGACATCTTTTCGCCCAAAACTACTAACAAATTTATTTAACATTATGGCAAAAGAGGTAGAGGCAAAGGCCACCGACGCGGGCGCCGCGAAACTCAAGGCACTGCAGGCCACGATCGACAAGATTGAGAAAGACTACGGGAAAGGAACGATCATGAAGCTGGGGGAACAGCCACAATGGGACGTGCAGGTCATTCCGAGCGGTTCCGTCGCGCTTGACCACGCGCTTGGAATCGGAGGTTATCCGCGAGGCAGGATCGTTGAGATCTACGGCCCGGAATCCAGCGGCAAGACCACACTGGCGATCCACGCGATCGCCGAGGCACAGAAACAGGGCGGCATCGCGGCGATGATCGACGCGGAGCACGCATTTGACAGAACTTACGCGAAGGCGCTTGGAGTGAATCTGGAGACGCTGCTCATCTCTCAGCCGGACAACGGCGAGCAGGCTCTGGAGATCGCTGACAACCTGATCCGCTCGGGCGCGATCGACATCGTGGTTGTCGATTCCGTCGCCGCACTGACTCCGAAAGCCGAGATCGAGGGCGAGATGGGAGACAACAAGGTCGGACTCCAGGCCAGACTCATGAGCCAGGCACTCAGAAAACTGACAGCCAACATCGCGAAGACGAACACCTGCTGCATATTCATCAACCAGCTCAGGGAGAAGATCGGCATAATGTTCGGCAACCCTGAGACCACGACCGGCGGCAACGCCCTCAAGTTCTACGCATCGGTCCGCATCGACGTGCGCAAGACAACCCAGTTGAAAGACGGCGACGAGGCCCTTGGCAACCGCACCCGCGTCAAGGTGGTGAAGAACAAGATGGCTCCGCCTTTCAAGAAGGCCGAGTTCGACATCGTGTTCGGCGAGGGCATCTCACACTCCGGCGAGGTTCTGGATCTTGGTGTTGAATATGGCATCGTGGGCAAGAGCGGCTCCTGGTTCAGCTATGGCGACCAGAAACTCGCCCAGGGACGCGAGGCCACCAAGCAGCTTCTCAAGGACAACCCGGAACTCTGCGACGAGATCGAGGCGAAGGTACGCGAGGCTTTAAGGAGCGTGAAGGACTAAGCGTCCTTTCCGCGCTCCCCGGCGATCGCCTTATTGTAACACTCACGGCACAGAGGCTCGTAGGCATCCTTCTCTCCAAGGACCACGAGCTCGGTGCTGTGGGATAGTCTGTGCGAATGATTGGCCAGATTGCCGCATCTCACGCAGATGGCATGAACCTTACGCACCTCCTCGGCCACCGCCATGAGGTAAGGCATCGGGCCGAAAGGTTTTCCGAGGAAATCGGTGTCAAGGCCGGCGATGATCACACGGATTCCGCGGTCGGCGAGTTCCTGGGCCACATCCACAAGCGACATATCATAGAACTGGGCCTCGTCAATCCCGACGACCTGCACATCCGGACCGACGTTCAGCATCTCTTTCGGATCCTTCACGGAATGGCAAGGGATCTTGTGGAAGTCGTGCGAGACAACGTCATCCTCTGAATATCTTGTGTCGATCGTCGGCTTGAAAATCTCGATCCTGAGGTTGGCGAACTTGGCTCTGCGGATCCTGCGGATCAGTTCCTCTGTCTTGCCGGAGAACATTGAGCCACAAATAACTTCAATACATCCGGTTTTTTTTATGTTTTCTGAAAACATTTCGTTAGATTTGTTGAAATAATCAATTACTTTCGCTTGCCACGGGTCGGCGGTGTGGTTTCCGCCCCTGTGCCTGCCGGACAAAGATAGCATTTTTATGGGAAACATCAACGAAAAACAGATTTCCGGTCTTCTGGAAAGAATCAGCGGCATAAAGGCGGAGCTTGAGGCTCTGGAGGAAGAGGTGCGTGGGCTTTGCCAGGCCACCGAGCCTGCCGAAGCGACCGAGCCTGCCGAAAAGGCTGAGCCGTCCACAACGGGCGCGGAGGTCAGGCCGGGTCACCAACCTACCGGAGCGACCGAGCCAGAGACACCTATCGACATCGACCTCCCCGACATCGACATCCAGCCGATCGTCGAAGATCCCGCCGCCGGGTACAAAGTCACGCCGGACACCGAGATCCAGCCGCTCGCCGAACCTGTCGACGCGGTTGCGCGGACTGAAGCGGAAGAGCCGGCCACTACGGTTGACGAGCCTGTGGAGGCGACCGCGCGGACGGAAGCGGAAGATCCGGGCGAAGCCACTGCCCCGGCTGCGATGGACGACCTCCCGTTCGATGATGACCTTCCTATAGAGGAAGTCCCGGCCCAGGCTCCGACCAAGGCCCAGGCTCCGGCAACGCCTGCCGCAGAGGAGCCGAAAGCCGCCATCCTCGACAGCAAGAAAGCCGAGACAGCCGTCATGGACGTGATGGCCGAAAAGCAGGCCTGGCGCACAGACCGTCCCGGCTCGCAGGTCAAGAACGTCATCAGCGCGATCTCCCTCAACGACAGGGTTCTGCTGATCAACGTCCTGTTCAGGGAAGATCCGATGCTTTTCCAGGACACGATAAGCGCATTCAACGGGATGGCTTCCCTGGACGAGGCCATAGCCTACATCCAGACCCACTTCCCGGAATGGGACATGAACTCTGAACCTGTCTACAGGCTGATGATGGCGGTACGCCGCAAGCTAAGCTGACGACAATCATGCCCGGAATCCTCTACATAGTCCCGACCCCTGTCGGAAACCTGAACGACATGACATTCAGGGCCGTCCAGGTACTCAAGGACGCTGATCTCATCCTGGCTGAAGACACCAGGACAAGCAGCGTGCTGCTTCACCACTACGACATCCACGGGAAACTTCAGTCCCACCACAAGTTCAACGAGCATCAGACCGCCGAAATGATCAAGGAGCGGATCCTGGGCGGACTGAATGTCGCCCTCATCAGCGACGCCGGCACTCCCGGCATCTCCGACCCTGGATTCCTGCTGGCCAGAACCTGCGCCGCCGAAGGGATTGAGGTTCAGACACTTCCCGGAGCCACGGCATGCATCCCGGCGATAGTCTCGTCCGGACTTCCCTGCGACCGCTTCTGCTTCGAGGGATTCCTGCCCGTAAAGAAAGGACGGCAGACCTTGCTGAGGACCTTGGCGGAGGAGCCTCGCACGATGATCTTCTACGAGTCGCCGTACAGGCTTGTCAAGACGCTCGACCAGTTCATTGAACATTTCGGGCCGGAGCGCGAGTGTTCCGTCGCCCGGGAGATTTCCAAGATCCACGAGGAACACAGGCGCGGCACACTTGCGGAAGTCTCGGCATGGTACAAGGAGCACGAGCCAAAGGGCGAGATCGTCATAGTGGTGGCAGGTGCGCCGCCAGAAAAGAAAAGGCGAAAGGCCGAGGCGGAAGAGTAGCCCATGAATATGTCCGCCCTGCTTCCAAGCATCACTTTTTTTTTATAGCCAAACATATTTTATAGCCAAACATATTCACTTATGACCTGAACCAGATTTATTTCAGAGTATCATGAAAGACTTCAACGCAAACAAGGACGGCAAGAGACCGTCCGCTTCATTCGTCGTGGGGGCGGTGGCCCTGCTGTTTCTCATTGTCGGCTACCAGGCGGCACTGTTCATCCATAAGGCCTCGGTCGCACGGATCATCGCCAATCATGACGAGCCGGACACCGTGTTTGTTTACGCTTCCGAAAATGCCAGCCAGGCAGTCGGCGTAACGGCTAACGAAAGGCCAGTCGCTTCGACAAGCTCAGCGACCACCCAGTCCTACAACCATACTCCGGACGCTTCGATGTTTGGTGAGCCCTGTCAAACCACAGGCTCAGCGACTGATCGGGCCGGCAACCGTTCTCCGGTCGCTGGGCCTGCCGAAGCGGCATCACCGTACAGGAAAAAGCCTTCTGGTGTACCAAACACATCCGGAAAGGCATTTGGTACAGAAAACAAGGCTTTGGTGTACAAAAAGGGAAGCGGTTCGGTCAGCAACTCATTCCGCAGGAACTCGGAGCACTCTCCTCTGGCCGAGCAGATCAGAAGAAACAACACTCCAAGAAAGTACGAGAGTTTCCGGTTCGATCCAAACACCGTGAGCATCGATGATCTCATGCGCCTGGGATTCACCCAGAAACAGGCGCAATCCATTGACAACTACCGGCAAAAGGGAGGACGGTTCCGCCGCGGGAGCGACTTCGCCAAATCCTACGTCGTGGAGGATTCCGTGTTCCGAAGGCTTGAGAAGTACATTGACATTCCCAAGATCGACATCAATTCGGCGGACTCGGCGACCTTTATGTCGCTGCCCGGCATCGGTAAGTTTTTCGCCGGGAAGATGGTCTCCTACCGGAAGGAGCTGGGAGGATATTCCTACCCTGAGCAACTGATGGACATCTGGCACTTCGACCAGGAAAAGTTCGACAACCTCAAGGATCTCATTAGGTTAGACACGACAGCCACGCCTCCATATTCATTATGGAAGCTCCCGGAAGAGGAGCTTGCCGCCCATCCCTACATCGGGAAACGCGCCGCGCGGAGCATTGTGCTCTTCAGAGAGAACTCCCCGAAAACCGACTGGGCCGTCTCCAGCCTCCTGAAAGCCGGCATCCTCCCTCCCGACAAAGCCGCCAAACTCGCCCGCTGCCGCATCGCCAAGCCATAGTCCCGCACTCTCGGGCAACGATTTTAGAATAAAGCGTCGCCCAAGAGGGACATTAGACACTCTCGGGGAACGCTTAGATGGGAAAACGTCGCCGGATAGGGATACGAAGCACTCTTCGAGAACGTTCCGGGAGCAAAGCGTTGTCGGAAAGGTATCGAGTCCCCACAAAAGTACGTGTTAACTTAACGAACGGCAGTGGAAAAATCAAATGGCAAATTTTGGTAACGTGCAAAATTTGCCATTTGCCTTTTTTCCCCTGCCGCCAAGCATTATTTCTAAAAGATGAGTTCCCGGGCAACGTTCCGGGAGCAAAGCGTCGTCGGAAAGGTATCGAGTCCCCACAAAAGTACGTGTTAGCTTAACGAACGGCAGTGGAAAAATCAAATGGCAAATTTTGGTAACGTGCATAATTTGCCATTTGCCTTTTTTCCCCTGCCGCCAAGCATTATTTCTAAAAGATGAGTTCCCGGGCAACGCTCCGGAAGCAAAGCGTTGTCGGAAAGGAGAGGACAGTCAACGGCGCGGGTGGTGGGAGAGGACGGACTGCTGCCAGGTGGAGGAGTCGATGTGGGTGTAGATCTCGGTGGTGGTGATGCTCTCGTGGCCGAGCATCTCCTGGACGACACGTAGGTCGGCTCCGTTCTCGATGAGATGGGTGGCGAAAGAGTGGCGGAAGGTGTGCGGGGAGATCTCCTTGCGGATGCCCGCAAGCATGGCCTGGCGCTTGACGATGCCGAACATCGAGACGCGGCTGAGAGACTTGCCGAAACGGTTCAGGAACAGGGTGTCGCCGAACTCCGGGCCATAGGGTTCCGGCCTGGCTGCCAGATAGTTCCGGATCGCCCAGACCGCCACCTCGCCCATCGGGACGATCCTCTCCTTGTTGCCCTTGCCGACAACCCGTACGAAAGACTCGTCAAGATAGACATGCGAGATACGCAGGCCAACCGCCTCGGAGACACGCAGTCCGCATCCGTACAGAATCTCGAGAATCGCCCGGTCACGCTTTCCCATCCAGTCCGACAAATCCACAGAGTCCATAATGGAACCCACCTCATCGACAGAAAGCACGGCTGGAAGATAGCGCCCTTTCTTCGGAGGGTCAACCGGGTCGCACGGATTCTCTTTCCGGTCACCCTCAAGCACCTGCCAGTCAAAAAACGAGCACAGTGAACTCAGCATCCTCGCCTGCGAGCGCTTCGACAGGCCGGCCTGAGTGGCAAGATAGCCGCGGATGTCCTTTGTGGAGACTTCCGACGGAGGGATGTCCACCGACGAGAAGAACTTACGCAGATCGGACGAGTACGATGCCACCGTGTTCGGCGACATCGCACGTTCGATCTTCAGGTACGAGGAATAGTCCTGTAATATTCTTTCTGTCAGATTCACTAAAGCGTCCTGTACTTCTTGCCGTAGTCGAGCTGCTGGCGGAGGTAGTCGTCAACATAGACGATCTTGTAGTCTACAACCTTGCCGTCCTTCTCCACAGGCACGATGTCCGGATTGACAAAACCGCCGTAAGGCTTGAGGTTCAAGGCCGCATACCTCTCCAGTACCTCCTTGTGGAGCTGCGGGTCGATGTTGACAGCATAGGTCTCCACGAGATTCTTTCCCGCCGCATAGTCACCCTCGGACTTGATCCTCTGGATCTCGGCGAGAAGCTCGGCGAACAGACCGCGGAGCGCCTCGTAGTCATTGATGACGAAATAGGTCTTGCCGTCACGCATCTTCCTCTCGATGATCCCGCGGCCGGCACCCTTCTCGTAGCACCACTCGGCGATCAGCTTGCGGTTCTGCATGTGGGCTTCGGTGTTCTGCTTGCCAAGCTCGACACGGGTGAACTGCACGAAAAGACCGTTTCTGATGTAGTTAGAATATGCCGGCTTGTAGGCCTCGGCGTTCGGCATAATGCCAAGCTCAACCAGCTTGGGATCAGCCATATAGTAAAGACCGAACAAGTCGGCGCGGGCCTCCTCAAGGGTGGACTGGTACTCACCCAAAGCCGTGGAGGAAACTCCTGGAAGAAGCTGTCCGGAACCGTGGCCGAGGCACTCGTGAAGATCGGTGTGGATCTCGTCAGTGTAGGAACCGTACTGCTTGTAAGCGTCAATCTCGGCCTGGTCGTAGGCGAACTCTGTCAGGGTGCTCTTCGGCGACTCCTGGGCGGCGTAGTCGTAGGCGTGGGTGATGTTGGCAATGGTCACGGATTTCGAGCCGTAGTCACGTCTGATCCAGTCGGCGTTCGGAAGGTTGATTCCGATCGGCGTGGCAGGATAGGTGGCTCCGGCGAGGGTGATGCCGTCCACAACCTTGGCGGAAACGCCCTTGACGTGAGGCTTGCGGAAACGCGGATCAACCGGAGAATTGTCCTCGAACCACTGGGCGTTGGCGCTCAGGATCTCGGTACGGGCCGAAGCCGCCGAATCCTTCATGTTCACATAGCCCTCCCAGGTGGCCTTGCGCCCGAGCGGATCGTCATAGTCCTCGATAAAGCCGTTGATGAAATCGATCGTGCCGACGGTATCGCGCACCCAGTCGATGTTGAAATCGTCCCAAGTCTTCAGATCGCCTGTCCTGTAATACTCCACAAGCTTTCCTATCGCCTCTTTCTGAAGATCGGTCTCGGCCACTGCGGCGGCCTTCTCCAGTTCGGCGCAGATCTTCTCCAGAGCCGGACCGTAGATTCCTCCGACCTTCCAAGGCTTCTCGACAACCTTGCCGTCCTCCTTGACTACCTTTGTGTTAAGGCCGTAGGAGATCGGGGTCTTGTCGTTCGGATCCATCATAGAATTGTAATATTTATCAACCTCCTCGCGTGTCACGCCGTCATAGAAATTCACAGCGGAAAGCTCCACGATGTCGCCTGTCTTGGAAGTGGAACGGCGCTGAGGGTAGATGTCCGGTGAATATATCACCTCAAGCAGCTCAGTGGCCTGTTCCCCGTCACCGACAGCCTCCATAAGGCTCTGGAAATATTCCTTCGGGCACTCCGGAAAGAACTTGTCCTCGGAATAGTGGTGATGGATGCCGTTGGCGAAGAAAAGCCTCTTGGCGTAGACGGTGAAGTTCTGGAAATCAGCGCATTCACGGTCACCTTCATATTCATTGAGAATATCCTCGACCACGTGCCGTATCGGGAGGTTCCACTTGCAGTACTGGTCCCAGGTGATGTCGCGCCCGAGCTTGGCCGCCTCGGAGAGATGGTAGGCATATTCCTTCTGCCTGAGACTGAGGTTGTCCCATCCCGGAACCCGGAAACGGATTACCTTGAGGTCGGCGAACTCGTCCAGAAGGTAATGGAAGTCAGTGTCTTGTGTCTTCTTTTCCCCTTGCGAGCAAGAGCAGAGAGCGGCAGCCGCTCCGATTGTGAGAATCATCTTTATTCCTGATTTCATAAAAATAATTGTTTTTGGCTTGTAAATATAACCATTTATTCAGGAATTTCCTTATATTTGTCATCTGTCGGGGCTAGACAATCCAGCCCCCGACTTAAAGGACAAACTATGAACATCATAAGGACAATCACAAGGTTTCTTGCCGCGGCTCTCGTCATGACAGCGGCTTTTGGATGCGACAAGAACAGACACAATACCGAAGAACCGGAAAGCGTCGACCGCAGAGTCCTGCTTTTCTACGAATGCGCGTTCAACGACATCGGATCCTACATGAGAAGAAATATGGAAGACCAGCAAAAGGGTCTTCCGGCGGGGCATATTCCTGGAAAGTACGGCGACGTGCTTCTGGTATATTCAAGAATCGCCGAGAACGGCCACACCCCCGTAAACTCCTATCTCAGACGCATCTACAAGACCTCAAAAGGGAAAGTGATCTCCGACACCCTCAAGGTGTTCGGCAAGGAGACCATCGCAGCGTCCCCCTCCACCCTCAGCGCGGTGCTGACTCTCGTCAAGGAAAAGTTCCCCGCCAACAAAGGGTACGGGATGGTGTTCTCCTCGCACGGTTCGGGCTGGCTTCCCGCCGGCTACTATTACAGCCCGTACAGATTCGAGGATGACCATAAGGGAGAGGTTGGCACGTCCAGGCAAGGCATTGCCGCTCAAAGCGTTGGACAGCCAAGGCTTCCCGTCCCGGAGGGAGATCTGCCCGACACCGATCCGTTCTACGGGATGACGCGCTCGATCGGACAGGACTACATAAAGGGCAGTTATTACGGCCACGAGATGAGTGTCAGCGAGTTCGCCGACGCGATTCCCTACCATCTCGACTACCTGCTTTTCGACATGTGTTTCTCCGGCGGGGTTGAAGTGGCCTACGGACTCAAGGACAAGGCTGACTATCTTGGCCTTTCTCCTGCGGAGGTACTGGGCGACGGTATGTTCGACTACACCAAGATCACCTCTTTTCTCCTTGACAGGACGACTCCCGACCTTGAAGGCCTCCTCAAGGATTCGTTCGGGATGTACGACAAGCAGAACGGAGCGTATCGTTCCGCAACGATCAACCTGGTCCGCACCGACGGGCTGGACAATCTGGCAAGGGTCTGCTCGGATTTGTTCCGGGAGTACTCCGACACATTGTCCAACGCGCCCACACATCTGATCCAAGGCTATTTCAGGAATGACAGGCACTATTTCTTCGACCTCATGGACACATTCCGGAAATGCATCTCCAACGAAGAGGAGCTGAAAGCGGTCAACGACGCCATCGACCGCTGCGTGGTCTACAGGGAAGCCACCCCGCAATTCCTCGCCACTTTCGACATCACTGAATATTCCGGCTTCAGCATCTACCTGCCGTGTGCCGGCACCCCGCTTCTTGACTCCTATTATAAGAAGGAACCTTGGAATAAGGCCACGGGGCTTGTGAAGTAGCCAAAATATTCCTATCTTTGCGGCGCAATTACAAAGCGTACCGCGCTTTTGGTGCAATGGGGTTCCGGGCGGTCCGGAACTGAGTAACACATTTTAAACAACAAAACAATGAAGCATTTTGAGCTTAACGGCAAAGTCCGTGAAGTCGGCAACAAGGCCGTCATCAAAGCGATCCGCAAGCAGGGTCTCGTTCCTTGCAACCTCTACGGACCTGGTCTGGAGAACGTTCTCTTCACAGTAACTGAAAGAGACCTTATGGGAATCACCCACACTCCGGCGTCATTCATCATCGACATCAAACTTGACAACGGCAAGGCCTACACAGCTGTCGTTCACGAGCTTCAGTACCATCCGGTAAAGGACAACTGCCTTCACGCTGACTTCCTCGCGGTAACTGAGGACAAGCCTATCGTCATCAAGGTTCCTGTTGTAGTGAGCGGTCACCCAGTCGGAGTACAGAGAGGTGGTAAGTTCGTTCTCGTCAGCAGAGAGGTACGCATCAGCGCCCTGATGAACGATCTTCCTGACACTCTCAACATCAACGTTACCAAACTCGACATCGAGAAGCGCATAGTAGCCGGTGACATCAAGCTTGAGAACGTGACCGTGGTAACTCCTAAGTCAACCATCATCTGCGCCGTGAAGTCAACACGTCAGATCGCAGCGCAGCTCGCCCACGAGGAGAAGATGGAAGGTGCAGAGGAGCATGAGACTGAATCAACTGAGGAGACTGCTGAGCCGGCTGCTGAATAAGCGCGGCCAGACCTCTGAAAATGACACTGGCATGAACTATCTTGTCGCGGGATTGGGAAACATCGGCGCGGAGTACGCTTCTACCAGACACAATATGGGGTTTATGGTGTTGGATGCCTGGGCTCAGGCATCCAATACTGTTTTCAGGACGGAACGTTACGGTGACGTGGCCGAGATTTCATTCAAAGGACGGAAGTTCTACCTTCTGAAACCTTCAACCTACATGAATCTCAGCGGTAACGCTGTCCGCTACTGGATGGACAAACTCAAACTTCCGCTTGAGAACCTCATTGTTGTCTGTGACGATCTGAACCTTCCGTTCGGCACAATCCGGATGCGGAAAAACGGCAGCGACGGAGGCCACAACGGGCTGAAAGACATACAAGCCCGCCTGGAGACGACACAGTGGGCTCGGATCAGGGTAGGAATAGGAAATAATTTCGCCCGCGGAGGGCAGGTGGATTATGTCATCGGGGATCTGAGCGCGGAAGAGAAGGCCGCTGTTCCGGGAATTTGTGACAGGGTCATCGAGGGTATCAGGAACTTCTCCACCATCGGCCCGGACCGCGCCATGAATCTGCTGAACGTCAAGCCCCAAAATGGCGAAAAAGGCGTATAAAACGCCGGAAAAACAAGCTTTTTTCCACTGAATTATTTGTTTATTTCTTTTTTTTGTATAAATTGCGAGCAGTTATGAGTAGGACCAGTAATTACAATTACATAATTATCTAACTATTCTATTAAATTATTACAAAATGGAGAATCTTGTCGCAAAAATCAAAGAAGAGATCAACGTTTTCGTAGAGAATGCTGACGCTCAGGTAGTAAAGGGTAACAAGGCCGCCGGCGCACGCGCCCGCAAGGCTGCGCTTGATCTTATGAAGGATCTTAAGGAATTCAGAAAGGTTTCTGTAGCCGAGGCCAAGAAATAAGAGACGCTAACAAAATCAAAAAGGGGAGGCAAAAAACATTGCCTCCCTTTATTATTTCTATTCACCTTATTCATTCCCCCACCCATGTCTCATCGCAGCACTAGGAGCGAAGCGACCGAAGGGGTTCGGGGAATCCTTTCCCCGTGCCCCCCGGGGGCTGTCACGAAGTGACTGGGGGGTTGAAGGTATAAGCTAAGAGCTATTAGTAGCTCTTAGCGATAGCGATAAAGTCGTCAGCCTTGAGAGCCGCTCCACCGATCAGGCCACCGTCAATGTCCTTCTGGGCGAAGAGTTCCTGGGCGTTAGAAGGCTTGCAGCTTCCGCCATAGAGGATTGTGGTGTCCTCGGCCACGGTCTCACCGAACTTGCCGGCAAGAACCTTGCGGATGCAGGCGTGGATTTCCTCGGCCTGCGCGGCGGTAGCGGTCTTGCCTGTACCGATGGCCCAAACCGGCTCGTAAGCCACGATGATCTTGGCCATATCCTCGGCTGTGAAGTTGTAGAGGACGTTCTTGATCTGCTCGGTAACGACATCGAAGTGCTTTCCGGCCTCTCTCTGCTCAAGGTTCTCTCCAACGCAAAGGATCACACCAAGACCGGCAGCGAGAGCGAGTTTTGTCTTCTCGACGAGCTTCTCGTCAGTCTCGCCGTAGTACTGCCTTCTCTCTGAGTGTCCGAGGATGGTCCACTGGCAGCCGACGGATGAAAGCATATTCACAGCGACCTCGCCTGTGTAGGCGCCCTTCTCGTGATCCGCACAGTTCTGGGCGGAAAGCTCGACCTTCGATCCCTTAAGAGCCTCAGCCACCGATGCGAGGTGGGTGAAAGGAGGGGCAACGATCAAACCTACATTCTCTGGAGTCTCTGCTGACTTGGCGGCGACAGCCTTCGCAAGCTCAACGCCTTCCTGGAGAGTTGTGTTCATCTTCCAGTTTCCGGCAACGATTTTTTTTCTCATATTCGTTAATTTTAAAACTGTTAATTTCGTTTTCAGCCTGCAAATTTACGTTATTTTTGCCTAACTTTGCACAAAATCGGCGCGAAAATGGCAAAAACGCCCCGTGACCGCGCCACAAGGCAGATAATAAATCACATCATACAATGAAGAATTTCGTAGAGGAACTCAAATGGAGAGGAATGATCCAGGACATTATGCCTGGAACAGAGGAAAAACTTATGGAAGGCCCTCAGGCGGCATACGTCGGAATCGACCCGACGGCTGACTCCCTGCACATCGGCCACCTTGTCAGCATTATGATTCTCAAGCACTTCCAGCAGTGCGGCCACAAGCCAATCGCGCTGATCGGAGGAGCCACGGGGATGATCGGCGACCCGTCGATGAAGTCGCAGGAAAGGAATCTTCTGGACGAGGAGACGCTCCAGCACAACATCGCCGGCATCAAGAGGCAGCTGTCAAGGATCCTGGACTTCGACTCTGACGCGCCGAACAAGGCGGAGCTTGTGAACAACTACGACTGGATGAAGGATTACTCATTTCTCAACTTCATCCGTGACGTGGGCAAGCACATCACCGTCAACTACATGATGGCGAAGGACTCCGTGAAGAAGCGTCTCTCAAGCGAGTCCCGCGAGGGAATGTCCTTCACCGAGTTCAGCTACCAGCTGCTCCAGGGCTACGACTACCTTTGGCTCTACGAGCACAAGGGCTGCCGTCTCCAGCTCGGCGGAAGCGACCAGTGGGGCAACATCACCACCGGCACGGAACTCATCCGCAGGATGCTCGGCAAGACCGACGCGTTCGCGCTCACATGCCCTCTCATCCGCAAGGCCGACGGCACCAAGTTCGGAAAGACGGAGAAGGGCAACATCTGGCTCGACCCGGAGAAGACCTCACCTTATGAGTTCTACCAGTTCTGGCTGAACGTCAGCGACGAGGACGCCGAAAGGTACATCAGAATATTCACACTCCTGGACAAGGAGACCATTGAAGCCGCGATCGAGGAACACCGTCAGGATCCTGGCCGCAGATCGCTGCAGCAGCTTCTCGCCAAGGAGCTTACCACCTTGATCCACGGTGCCGGTGAATATGCCAACGCGGTTTCCGCGTCCAAGATGCTGTTCGGCAACTCCACCTCCGACGAGCTGAGGAAACTGGACGAGAAGACGTTCCTCGCCGTGTTCAGCGGCGTGCCGACCTTTGATATTCAGAAATCAGACCTTCCTTGCGACATCCTTGATTTCCTCGCCGTCAAGACCCAGGTGTTCTCCTCGAAGGGAGAGGCCAGAAAGATGGTTCAGGGCAACGGCGTGAGCATCAACAAGGACAAGATCTCGGACATCGCCTACGAGGTCTCCGGGAAAGACATCGTGGACGGGAAGTACATCCTCGCCCAGAAAGGCAAGAAGAACTACTTCATAATCAATGTCCTCTAACATGGAGAAGCCAGCAAGCACAAGACAGCTCAAAGTCGCCAGGGAGATCCAGAAGGATCTGGCGGAGATCATACGCGGCAAGGGGATGGCCGTGTTCGGAGGAGCGATGGTGACAGTGAGTGAGGTCCGGGTAAGTCCCGACCTCTCACTTGCCAAGACCTACGTGAGCATATTCCCTTCCGACAAGTCGGAGGAGGTGATGAAGATCCTCAACGACAATGTCAAGGCTCTGCGCGGCGAGCTTGGCCACCAGGTGGCGAAGCAGCTCCGCATAGTCCCTGAGATTGTCTTCTACCTCGACACGACCCTGGACTACGCCGAACACATCGACGAGCTCCTGAAGAAATAACCCGTCCTCGGGAATATTCACATTACGAGATCTTAATGCTCACTTACGAAGAATCACACGCTCAATCCTTCGTGGGACGGAAGTCATTATCTCATAAGGAATTGTGTCCAGCACTTTGGCAAGTTCGGTGACATCGGGGTCATCGCCGAAAATTGTCACGGTGTCCCCCACCGAGGCCTCGACACCGGTCACGTCAAGCATGCACATGTCCATGCAGATGTTACCGATCGTAGGCACCCTGCGGCCATTCAAAGAGAAACTCATGCGGCCGCAAGTGCAATTTCATCCTAATAGTTCTTAACCTTGACGTATGAGTCTGTCCTAAAAGGAATAGCAGGAAGTCCTGCAGCATTGTACAGATTGCAGACCGGATTGTTTGCCCAGGCATACCTGACTGCCGTAGGAAACCTTACCTTAGGAGAGGACACTATGACATCTTGGCCACAGACAACAGCGTCCGCCTTATGGAAAACATGGTCACAACCTGCAATGTAAAATCCCTCAACCGTTTCTCCAGCCGGTTTCAATCCTTCAGCATTGTCGAAGGTGACACGTATCTTGCAACCTTCGATCGCATAGGATCTGAATGATGGACTCTCACAAGCCACATCCTTTCCGTATGTTTTTCTAAGAGCCTGAAGCGCAAGTCTTTTACCCACATCCACCTTATTCTTCGGGTGGATGTCGCCAGACTCTCCCAGATCAATGATGCAAGCAAGACCGGTGTTCTCGAGATTCGTTGCCTTAACCTGCGACTCACGAAGTTCTGCCCAGTCAGACTCCTCCGCCCCTGTTTGAGGAGCCATGAAATTTGCTATCTGGACAATATAGAACGGAAACGAATATCCCCACTTAGTTCTCCAATCATTGATCATGAGAGGAAGAAGTTCCGCATACTGGGCAGCCCTGCTGGTGTTAGACTCACCTTGGTACCATATCGCGCCAGCTATGCGATAATCAATTATAGGATTGATCATGGCATTGTAAAGTCCTGTCACTATGTTGGCTTCCTTAGATGCATCCAAAGGCAGGATAGGGGCTTTGGCAAGCGACATCGAAATCCTGTACTTCCACTTTCCCGTAATTGGTATGCGTTCTTCACGACCATTCTTGTTCACCATTGAGAGACGCATTGAGTCAGGATCTCCAAAGACTCCTCCAAGGCCACCAGAATCGTGTACTCTTACTGCAATGACTGCCTTTCCGGCCTTGACCAACTCTGCCGGAATAGTGTAATCGCGGGAAAACATACAACCCTCCGTGTGTCCTATCTCAACTCCATTAAAGAATGTGAAATCATTGTCATCAACCGTACCGAGATGAAGGACGAGTTCTTTACCTTCCCAACCCTCAGGGATCTCAACTGTAGTCCTTTCCCAGAACACGCCGTCAAAGCCGGGTTCACCGTTGGGCTGAATGTAGCCAGGTACTGGAATACTCTTCCAAGAGGAATCATCATAGTCAACGTCACACCAATGGATCCGCTCACTAAATGCCGGATCGACAACCTTCATCTCCTCCCCCCATTCTTTGATATCCTTCAGAAACATCTGATGCCTGGCCGCAATGTCAACAGGGATTTCCGCCACTTTCTCTAGTTGTTTTTGGAAGTATGGTATCTCCTCCAAGGATTCCTTGCTGGTCCAAGCCTCGGCCAAGGTTCCACCCCAGCATGACTCGATCAGGCCGATAGGACAATTCAGGTTCTCCATGAGATACTTCCCAAAATAGTACCCCGCCGCAGAGAAATCAATAATATTCTTACCCTTACATTTCTGCCAGCCTTCGTATCTTATCTTAGCCTCGTCCTGAGGCACAGGACAAACAGAATTCTCGACATGAAGGAGCCTGATCCTGTCAACGTAGGTGTCAGCGTCAGCTATGGTCTGCTCCATTCCTATGACCCCGTCTCCGATTCGCATCTCCATGTTGGACTGACCACCGCAAAGCCAAACCTCACCGATAAGGATGTCCTTCAGAGTGACTTTGTCGCCATCACTTATAGTTATTGTTCTTTTCTCAAACGAGGCCTCAGGCGTGTTTATCAACACTTTCCACTTCCCGGTAACATCCGCCTTAGTTGAGACGGACTCTCCCCAGGACGCTTCGACACGTACTTCTTTCCCAGGTTTAGTCCATCCCCATATTCCTGCCTGGGATTTCTGCTGGAGTACCATATTGTCTCCTATGATGCCTGGCAAAGCCACCTTTGCGGACATCAGTACGCACCCCGAAAGGAGGGCGGCCATCAATAATATTCTTTTAATCTTCATCAGCAAAAGTTTTTACAAATTCATATCCATATCGAAACTGTTTGTCAACCTTCAATTGTCAAATAAAAACAATATGGAATGAGTCTGCCCCAATGTATCTCGGGGGCAGACCCAAATGAAAAAAGTATTTACGGGTAAATAGTCAAATGCGGCTAATTCATGTTTAGAATGATATCCTTAGATTACCTGTTATGGTGGTAGGCTTAGGGTAGGCGCCATAATCGACACCCAGTCCAGATAGACCTTGACCTCTGGAGAATATTTCCGGATCATTTCCGGAATAGTCCGTTATCAGAAACAGATTCTCGGCCGTAAAACCTATTCTCAGTCCCTTGACGAATGTGAAGTTTCTAAGAACGCTACGCTTAAGGTCATAAGAGACAGCCAATGTCCTGAGCCTTGCGAAGGCTGCGTCTGATAGATTCTTCTCTTCACCTTGTGAGGCCGAGAAACCCTGAGGAACAAGGAATCCCTTATGTCCAAACATCGAATTGATGTCAACAAGGAAATCGACTCCCATAAAGCTAAATGTGTTTATGAGTGACACCTCACCTTTAGGAAGCGCCTGCCCCGCATAGACATTTCCAGAACCTGAGGCCAGGTAGAACCTCTTCCATTGCTGTCCTTCCTCCGCCTTGAAGAGAGGATCCGCAACCTTTGCTCCTCCCAGTTTCTCAACCTTGGTGTTATAGGTCGAGATCACCAAGTCGGTGTTCCATTTGAAGTTCTCGCCATCTATGGTCCTGGCATTAACCGTCACTTCAAAACCTGTATTTCTAAGTTGGCCAAGATTGCCCCATTGTTCTGAATTTCTCAGAACAAGATCGGTACTGTTTCTCAAATACCAATCTACTGTGGCTCTCACACGGTTTCCGGCGAAGCCGACATCAATCCCGGCGTCAAATTGCTTGGATGTCTCGCTTGACAAGTCTTTGTCGGCCATTGCCTTAAGGAGGGATGTCGCAAAAACATCATTGCCCGAGGTACCATAACTTACTCTGAACTTAAGATAATTCACGGCAGACTTGGCCGGCTCGAAGAACGGTTCCTCCGACATTGTCCAAGCGGCAGATATTGACGGATACATCCCCGACTTATGATTCTCTCCCAATATGGAAGATTTGTCCGTACGGATGGAAAGACCTATGGAATATTTGCCCTTCCAACTCTGAGAGGTTCTGAACCAGCACGAATAAAGGGTATTCTCAATTCGGGAGGATGTAGGTGAGTATGCGGTGCCTAATCCGATATTATGATAGCCATAATAGTCAGTCGGAAGATTGTGGGATCCGGTGAATGAGTCTTCAAAATTCATCGAACTGACAGTGGCGCCGAGGAGATATTCTGAACGATGTTTTCCCTCTGCGAACGTACCCTTGTATGTAAGGTAATCCTCATTAGTGAGTCTGGATGTCTTAGCATTGTAGATCTTGGCAAAAGGAGCCTCGCTGTCTGTGTCCTTGAGGGCAAGGCCAGCTGTGATGTTATTCACGTCACTTGTTGTCTGATAATTGCCCGTTACGGTCAGAGTCAGTCCTTTAAGGATCTTTACTGTGTTGATGAGATTGAAGTTCGTGTTGATCGAACGCGTGTCATCAGAACGACCGTCGAGCGAGACGAGAGGCGATGTGGAGCTTGAGCCCAATGCGTAGGATTCCCATGCTCCGGATTCACGGTTTATAACTGATCCTGAAGCAGAAGCCTGAACGTCAAACCAGCTGTTGATTCGGCTTGAGATGTTGAGCGTACCGTTAAGACGATCCGCACCTGTGCCACGGACGACACCTTCGTTGTCCTGATAGCCGACATTGGCATAAATGTCAGTCGTCTCATCGCCTTTACTGAAGCTCAGGGTGTTGTTGGTAACCATTGCGGTCCTTGTGCAGTCCTTGTACCAATTAGTACCTTTAAGCTCAGGAGCGTGCGACAGTAGACCGACACCAGTCTTTGTGTCAAAGGACACGGTTCCTTTACCTTGACCTTTCTTCGTAGTGATGACAACGACGCCATTGGCTCCTTTCACTCCATATATAGCCGTTGCCGCGGCATCTTTGAGAACCTGAATGGTTTCTATGTCCGCAACGCTGATCGTGGAAGGATTCACGTCAATAGCTCCATCCACAACAAAAAGAGGTGTTACTGATGAGGTCATCGATCCTATTCCTCTGACTGTCATATGACCCAAAGAGCCAGGGAGCCCAGAACCGGAGATGATGTTCACTCCCGCGACCTGTCCGGCCAAGGCCTGCATCACATCAAAGGCACTTGTCCTTGATGCCAGTTTGTCTCCGCTTATGGAAGAGATTGAAGCCGTCAGGTCATTTTCCGTGATTCTTCCGTAGCCAATGGAAATTTCGTCAGAAGACTGAGCAAAAGCCATCGAACCGGAGATTGACGCCATTGACACCAAACTCAGAACCACAGCGAATTTCAATAGATTACTGTATTTCATCAAAAATGATTTAAAAAACGAAACTAACATTATTCCGCAGCTTGGCTAACCAGGAATCCCTTTGGATTGGCTGAATCGGTCGCCACTTTAGAGCCATCGGCGTTGGTGAACCAAACATGAAGATCGGTGATGACAGCATCCTCCTCAAGCCCGAAAAGCTGTTTTGGGAAGATGTACCTGAAGTAGTGAATATCTCCTGATTTTGTCATCAGGACATTCTTCACAGTCCTATCAGAACCGTCATCAAGAGTAGCTACCGCGTTAAGGTAGACCTTTTCCTCTCCATAAAGAGGTGTCTCCGTATCACCGATCTTGGAGACAAACTCAATGGAGACAAAGTCCCCGTAACGGAATGTCTGAGGAGTGGTGGACACGAAATGGAGGACAGTGAAATCGTCATTGCCGCTTCCACCTGTCACCTGTACCACCTGAGTGTCCGAAATCAAGAACTCACCGTCATTTCCAGTATTGAAACCGTTGTCTGACAAGCACGTGGCGACGGCGGTGAAGAATTTTATATTGTTGTTTCCCGTTCTCAGCTTGATGCTGACATCAGCCGTAGTGGTCGGATGCACTCCACTACCGTCTGTGTCGACCTTTGTTGTGCCTCTTAAAACAACCCATTCAACCGGGCCGGTGTTGCCCAAGACACCATACTGCGAAAGCATGGCCGTATTGTAAGGCATTGTAGTGGTAGGCTCAGTGTAATCATTGGCAAGAACCATTGCCTCGTCAGTGATGTCCACAAGTTTGCCGCCTGTCTGAAGATTCTTGGCCGAGTATACAGCCTGAATGCTTTCTGAGACCTTCCAACTTTTAGGGACAAGCATCGCCAGCACAAAATGTCCGCTTCGTTCCGTTTCAGGAACAAGCTGAACCTGAACCTTAACCTCTATCTCAGAGTTGGCCTTCGGATTTGACGGCCAGACAACAGAGTTGAATGTTATACAGGAAAACAGCACCATCGCCATACCGGCAAGCGCAGCCACGGTTTTCCCTTTTCCTTTAAGTGTCATTTTCATAATCTTGTGTTATTCGGTTACACCAGTGAACATATACCTATAGCTAACAGTGGCGCAGTCTAGCTTGAAGTTCATCACAAGCACGCCCTTATTGAATGTAGCCAGGATTTCCTTGGTGTCTGTCCTGCGGATAGCGTTCGGATGAACTGTGTTGTCAAAATAGACATCGACTGTCTGAGAAGGAATTTCAAAACCATACTTTCTCGAGAACGGAACATCCCCATTGTCCATCGACATGCTGGAAATCTTGCCATCCTTGTAAGTTAGAGTAAGTCTGAAAGTGTTGAAGAAGTCAAAGTATGGCAGGATGTCTATTCCACTGACATTCACGTCGTCAAACTGTAGTACCTTGAAAATCCTGAAAGTAGATGTCTTGTTTCCATCGTAGTCGGGATCGGAGGTAAGATCCTGCAGACCTACTGAGTAACATGACGAGACCGCCACGGCCACAAGCGAGAGCAGTGCGATTATGCGTATTTTCATCTTTTTCATTTCTTTGTCTTTTTATCTCTTGAGATTCTCATTGAGACGAGTCTCGGAAAGCGGATACGGGAAATAGAGATCTTCAGCGGTAAACGCAACATCATGTTGAATAGGTTTGAAACCGACCATATTGACAACTCTGTTGTTGGCGACATCAAGAATCTTACGTGTACGAATGATGTCATACCAGTTTTGAGCTTCGAAGCACAACTCCCAGACACGCTCCTTGTAGACATCGTCGAAGTCAATGCTGGATGGTTTGGCATAACCAGGAAGCGCACGGTGGCGAACCTGCCAGAAAGCGTCAATGGCGTCCGCGTCGGTGGTTTCGCCACCTTTACATGCAGCTTCAGCCATCACGAGAAGAATATCAGCATAACGTATGATAGGGAAATCCTCTCCTGACTTGCCATCTGCAAGAGCCGACTCGTCAAAGAACTTGAATATGTACGGACGCGTGAATTCCAAACCATTCCAACTGCTGTAGAACCAACCTTTTTCAGCGGCACGCTTGTCTCCAAGAGTAAAGGTACCGATGAACTGGCTCGTCGGAACAATAGACCCTCCAAACACTCCGTTGGAAGAGAACGAGGAGGCATCAATCTCATTAGGACCATACGGCAAGAGTGCGGAATGAATCCCGGACTGTGAATATATAGGGTCGTGCTGGACCGCAAATATCCACTCTCCCTGGTTCTCCTTCTCGGCAATTCGAAGATCGGAATAATTCTCAAACAACGAATATTCGCCACTCTTGACAACCTCCTTCGCCTTGTCATAGGCCTTCTGCCAGCATGAACCATCCTGAAGAGGGTACCCGGCCATCGTAAGGTACACCTTCGCAAGGATGCTCTTAACAGCTCCAAGTCCAATGTGACCGTCGGCAGGGTTCATTTTAGTTCCAGAAAGAAGAGTCTCCGCCGTTTGGAGATCCTTGACGATCTGCTCGTAGACCTTTGCCTCTGTCTCTGGCACCAGGGCGATGTTTTTCGTGTCCGTTGTCGGTAAAAGAGTCATCGGAACCGGCCCGAACTCCCTGACTAGTCCAAAGTAGTAGTAGGCTCTGAGGGCGTATGCCTCTGCCAGACATCTATTCTTGACTGTCTCCGAGACGGTGGCGGCGGAATTCTCAATACCCTTGATCACATTATTGCAATTGTTGATCGAAGTGTAGCGATGATCCCAACAGTACTCAACCAGAGTATTGTCCTCAAGAAGTGGAAGGTGAACGCCAAGCACCTCCTGTTGATATGGGTAGTTCCTGTCATGATAGCCCGTCAGAAGTTCATACATCACCCACCCCGTGTGGTTGACAGCCACCAATCCGGTAAACAATGTGGAACTTACCGCACCATAAAGACCATTGGTGGCATCCTCCATCTCAGACTCATTGTTAAAATAGTTGTCCGGAGACATGAATGTCTTAGGCTCCACGGTGAGGAAGCCTGTACAGGAGCCTAGCAAGAGCGTCATTACAGCGGCGCCTGTCATTATCTTCATTATCCTTTTCATAGTCCTGACTAAAATGTGATTTTAATGTTACCGGTAATGGTCAACGGCTTAGGGTAGGCCAACCAGTCATAGCCTGAATTGTCGTCACCGCTCCCCCAACCGCACTCAGGATCATAGCCGGCATACTTGGTGAACAAGTAGACATTCTCAGCACTAACACCCATCACCAAGCCCTTGATTGCCTTGAAGTTCTTGAGCAGACCATGCTTGAAGTTGTAAGAGAGAGAGATGTTTCTCACACGAAGGTAGTCACCATCCATGATTGCAAGATCTCCCATCGTGTTATTACCGAACAAAGGGTCGGTCGGGAGACGGAGCTGAGCAAGTTTCGTGTTCTGATTGTCCGGAGTCCAGGCTGCGCCAAGAAGGTCAGAGAAACTGTTCGTGTAGATTGCCTGACCAACGCAAAGATTCTGAGTGAAGCTCTGGACCTTGAAACCCAGTGACGCGCCAAGGTCAACCATTAGGTTGAAGCCTTTCCAGCTAAAATTATTGACAAGAGAGAGTTCCCATAGTGGAACCGCGCGGCCAAGATACTGTCCGTCAGCATCATCGTACTTGTGGTCGTTATTTACGTCCTCAAGTTTATAGTCGCCCGGAGTTCGTCCGTACAGGGAAGCCTCCTCCGCCTCCTCTATGCTCCATGTTCCGATGAGTTTCTTACCATACCAGCGAGCATATTCCTCACCTTCCTGGCAAAGACCTCCGTGGGTTGAGTGTGTGCCGTAGAATTTCTCAACGATGGTCTTGTTTCTGGAGGCGATGAAGTCAAGATCCCACTTGAACTCTGGGTTATCGATCAGATGGGAATTGAGTGTGAACTCAAAACCGATGTTACGCAGCACGCCAAGGTTGGATGGGGTCGTACCATAGCCTGAGGAAGCAGGAATCTCAACATTGAAGAGCAGGTCACAGTTGCGTTTTATATAGAAATCAGAGATGATCTGCACCCTGTCGTTGAAGAAACTCAAATCGACACCTGCGTCAAACTGCTTGGATGTCTCCCAGCTAAGATCGCTGTTGCCGAGCTGACTCAACGTAACGAAAGAATAACGTCCATTATTGAATGTCACACTGCCGCTGCCGAAACGAGCGAAAGCAGCATAATTGCCTATTGAAGAGTTTCCAACCTCACCGTAGCTGACACGGATCTTCATCTGGTTAATTACATTCTTCAAACCATCGAACCATGGCTCCGAGCTTACAGCCCAAGCTGCGGAGACAGACGGGAAGAATCCGTACTTGTGCTTGTCACCGAAGTTGGAGGCTCCATCAGCCCTAAGAGTCACACCAAGCATGTACCTGTTGTCCCAAACCTGATTTGTCCTGAAATAGTAGGAATTCATCTTGTTCTCGTCCACAGAGGAGCTAGGAGTGACAGTGTTGTCTCCGATTGAAAGGTCATGATAGCCATTCTCTATGGAGGTCATGTTCTTGTTTCCTTTGTAGGAGTTCTCGTAGTAGTAGGAGTACCAAGACGCGCCGACAACGAATGACGACTTGAGTTTGTCGTTGAAGAACTTCTTGTTGTAGGTAAGATAGTCCTCGTTTGACCATCTGGACGCAAAGGCATCGTTGATGTAGGCCTGATTGCCGCTAGACTCAGGAGAGTAATCACGAAGGCCTGCCTTGCGGACATCCGTAGACTTAGCCGAATTATTCTGATAGTTGGCTCGCACCGTCAGGGTAAGATCATCAGTGAGGTGAACATCCGCACCAATATTCATGAGAATGTAGTTGTTGCGAGAGATGAGATCCATGTATTTGAGTTGCTGGACCGGATTCGAACCCTGCTCACTCTGAGGATAATCACCTTTTTCACCCCATTTACCGTCAGGGTACTGGACAGGAACTATCGGAGGCATCTCTATCACGTTACGAATACCTGTCTGTCCGGTTCCACCCTCATTGTCCGGGCTATTTGCCTCAGTTCTGCTGATTGAGAGCATAGTACTGAGATCAAGCCACTTGTTCACCTTGGTTGAAGCATTGATCGTACCGCTGAGACGCTTTGAGTAGGTGTTTTTCAAAAGTCCCTGGACATCCTGATAACCGATGTTCGAATAGATCTTGCTGTCACCCTTGGACTGAGAGAATGATAGGTTGTGTTCCATCGTGAGAGCAGAGCGAAGAGCCTCTTTCTGCCAAGAGGTGTTGTAGAGAGGACTGGCTATCAGCAAACCATTATCATCCCTCAGATAGTTGCCTGAGGCATCCTTTGCATAGTTGAAGAGGTTCTCCATCGGAGATGTGAGGTGAGGCATGTTCTGACCCGAATAGCCATAAGCCAGGGCCTGCATGCTCATGTACTGATCCGCATCCATCATATCAAGATTGCGCGCCAGAACACCGACACCAGCTTTCGCATCATAAGTGATGGATCCCGTGCTGGAAGAACCGGACTTGGTTGTGATGATCACGACCCCGTTGGCACCCTTAGCCCCATACATGGCAGTAGCCGCCGCATCCTTGAGGACATCGATGTTCTCAATGTCCGATGAGTTGATCATGTTAGGATCAACATCAACCACACCGTCAACAACATACAAAGGAGAAGAGGATGCATTGATTGAACCCATACCTCGCACACGGATTCTTGTGTTTCCTCCTGGGCGACCTGAGGTAGATGTAATCTGTACACCCGCCATCTTTCCGGCCATACTCTGGAGAACGTTGGCCGCAGAGGCACGCTCCGAGAGTTCTGTCCCGTTCACCGATGACACTGATGATGTTAGCTCACGCTTGATCATGGTACCATAACCGACAACGACAGTCTCTTCGATCATCTGAGTGTCGGACATGAGAACGACCTGGTACCAGGTCTTGCCAACCTCGTAAGGGAGTTCCTTTTCCTGCTGTCCAAGCATTGAGAACAACAATACTTTGGATCCAACCGGAACTGAAAGCGTGAAGTTACCGTCAACATCCGTGACAGTACCTGCATTAGTACCCTTGGCAGACACAAAAGCGCCTACTAAAGGGTTGCCGTCTTCGTCAAGCACCCGACCTGACACTTTGGACGGTTCCTGTGCGAACATAACCGCCGATGATGACAAAACCATCAGCAGCAATGACACAACCGTTAACAGTTTCTTGCTTTTCATTAAATAATATTAAATTGACAAATTGTGTTTATTAAACATAATTCTTGTAAAATGGACATTAGTCCCATGTGTTATCAAATGTTCGACTTTCGTCTTATCTGTAGCTATGCAAAAGTATTCATACGAACCTTCAAAACAGTACCCACTAATGACAAATGAGTATACAATCCCAACAATCCGGTTACGAACCTTCCTTCTACGTTGTAGTCAAAAGCCGGTCAATCAAGAATTTGACCTTCTGGATACCAAAAGAACCTAGGTCTGTAGGACCGGACATCCGAAAATTGCTGCGAAAAGACATTTGTGTTGACATTGAACGAGAACAGTATCATACCATCCTTTTCAAACTGCGGATGCGCCATGGCGTTATAGGTGAACCAGTCCTTATTACCAAGATCAGGAATCTTGAAAATCTGTTTCTTATTCCCCCAAGGTCCGTACGGCGTCTCTGACGTGAATGTGAAGATCTGCCCTGACCAAAGCACCTTATGCTGGGTAAGCAGGACATACTTGTCCCGTAGTTTGAAGACATTGAACTGCGATGAGACAGGAACACTTGAAAGACCTGACATCTCCACAGCCTGCAAGTAATCCTCGCTCCAACCCGTACCCGTATAATACTCCCATTTGTCATGAATGTCCGCGACAGTTGTTCTTGCGCAGTAAGCCACAGACACAGGATTATACATATCTCCACCTTCCTTATCGCTTTGAGCATAGACATAGACAACATCTCCGTCAGTTACCACTGCCGCCCCATACATGACGGATGAGGGTCCGGAATATGGAATCTTAGAATCCCTGATCAACGTCAAATCAGGAAGCCGATATTCCAGAAGATGAGTGTTCTCAAAGCGGAATCCCCATGCCCCGTCAGCTCCTTGATACATCAGAAACTGGAATATGTACAGGACGTCATCCTTGACAAAACCATGACCAGGCCAATACCATTTCTCCTCCTCTGGATAGTCCACAGGCACCGCCGCCGAATGATTGCCACCACTGGTCACCGCGCTGACCTTACCATGGTCATAGATATGGTAAGTGTTTCTGAACATGTGGTCAGAGGTACTCCTTGCATTATTTGTCACCTTTCCGGTGTAGGAGTCTCCCATAAGGAATATGCTTCTGCCATCAGGAAGAAGAATGGAGTACATGCCATCGCCCGCTGTAACACCACAGTCATCATGGATGATCTCACTTGCTATCACATTATCAAGCGAAGGCACATAAACCTGTCCCCTTTCAACCCTTTCACCCTCCTCACACGAATAGGAACACAACACCAGAAAAACCATTAAACCTATAAGTAGTATTGAATTTCTATTACCCATATCTAAGAATATCATTTTTGTTCAACTCCCCATTCCGATGGCTCAGGCCCCATGAAAAGCTCAAGTCGTCCTCCTGCGGCTATGTCCTTGAAATCAATGTGGCACACTTCCAAAGGACTTCCGTTCAAAAGAGCTTTCTGAATGTAAATATTCTCTGGACTATTCTCATGAGCAACGATTCTAAAATCCTTTCCAGATGCATAGGCAGGATCCGTCTTGATGACAATCTCATCAAACACCGGGCTGGTTATCTCCATTCTGGTATCTCCAGGACAAGCCGGATGCAGCCCCGAAGCTGCAAGGACATACCACGCAGACATCTGTCCGGCATCATCATTTCCGACAAGCCCGGTCATAACATCATTCGAATAGGCATGCTTACATACGAATCTGGTCCATTTCTGCGTGTTCCATGGTTCTCCGAAAACATTGAAAAGAAACGGGACAAGATGAACCGGTTCGTTGGCGTGGTTGTAGTACGCATTCCAAAGCATATGCTCAGGCGTTCTCTCAAAGAACTCAGACAGATCGGCCAAAGTTCTTTGTCTACCTCCCATCAGTTCGGCCATACCTTCCGGATCATGAGGCACAAACCAACCTTGCTGGTAAGGATCACACTCGATGCATCCGTACCATTCCATAATTCTGGCGCTGTCAGGCCACTCTTTCCAAGTGCCATCAACAAGGCGTGGACGGAACCATCTTTTATTGTGATCGAATATGTTCCTGTAGGCCTGCCCACGTCTCTCATAGACCGCGGCCTCGTCATCTTTCCCCATTGCTATGGCCAGCCTTGAAAGACACCAGTCAAAATAGGCGTACTCCAGAGTCTCGGAAATGCAAAGGTCTGACGGTGTCCAGCCTAGAGGCCAGTTCCCGAACTTCTCAGCCGTGTTCACGGCATAACGGTACGCCTCTTCGGCATCATAGCCTCGGATTCCTTTCGCATAGGCATCGGCAAGCACAGAAAGCAAAGGATTGCCAATCATACATCCAGAATAGGAATTCAGGAACTCCCATCTCTCGTAGTATCCTCTTCCGCTTTGCCTTGCCATAGTTATCAAGGAGGCCAGGATGTCGTTCACCACAGACGGATTAATGATGGACTGGAGAGGCATCTGGCTTCTGTAGACATCCCAACCGCTGAAGATCGTTCTTTTCGTAAAACCATCAGAGGCATCATGAGGCATCAAATCTCCCCCGATGTAGCGACCATCAACATCAGCATAGATCCTAGGATCGATAAAAGTATGATAGAGAGAAGTGTAAAACACTGTTTTCTCCTCTTCCGACCCTCCGGCCACGCGAATCTTGGAAAGCTCTTTATTCCAAAGCGCCCTGGCACTTGCCCTAACCTCATCAAAACCCTTGTCCGCAATCTCTTCCGCGAAGTTCCTACGCGCCCCTTCCTGATCAACGAAAGAAATCCCTACCTTAAGGATCACCTGATCCCCGGCTGATGTCGGAAACTCAGAGAAGAATCCGATATGCTTCCCCTCAAGTTCCTCCACCCCGCGAACAATCCTTGACTCCGCCACACGTTGAAGGTACGGAAGACTCACCACCTCGTCCTTCTTACGGACCCAATCATCTGGAATGTCTGCTGTCCAGCAGCCATAGGACTCCAAAGGACGGCTGAACTCGGCATGAAACCAAACCGTATAGTCGGCATTACCTTCACCATTGCCCCAACCTCCTGTCTTAGGTGTGCATTTCATCCAGCCTTCAATCGTGTTGCTGTCAATCACCTTAACATATTCCTTCTCTGCCGTTCCACCAACCCTGCGAGCCAGATCGATCTGGATACGGGAAAGGTCGCTCTCGGGCCAAATGAAGCGTATGATTCCGCAATGGGGAGTTGCTGAGCATTCAGCCAGGATGTCATAGTCTGTCAAACGGACACTATAATAACCAGGCTCGGCGACTTCTGTAGCCTTGTCATAAGAAGACCTCCAGCCATCAATACTTCCGTCTTCCCTCCCGGCAATGGTACTCATAGGCCCGGTTGTAGGCATAACCAGAAAATTCCCTAGGTCTCCGAACCACCCGACACCGCTCATTTGAGTGAAGTCGAATCCCTCAATGGTTTTCATCTCGTAACTGTAACCGCTGGCATTGTCACCACCGGTGATGGTGTTCGGGCTGACCTGAACCATTCCAAAAGGGGTGGTAGCTCCAGGAAAAGTCTTCCCCAGGCCATGATAGACTCCGGCGGCATCCGTGCTTGTACTTGCCCCGATAAAGGGATTAACATAGTCAACCGGATTATTAACCAAAGACGATTGCTCAGAACAAGCATGGAAGGCCGCGGCTATCGCAAGTATCAACACAACCTTTCTCATATCATTCTGTCTTAAGTAAATATGTCCTTATGGAAAATCTCGGAGCGCTGACGGAAAAACTACCGGTAGAACCGCTTTTCTCATTTAGCTCAACACGGGAGACAGCATTCCCTAGAAGATCCGTCTCCACAATCTCGCTGACAGGGAAGCCGAGTCTGATGGTCTTTACGTTATCATCTCCATCGGCATTATAGAGCCGCAGCATGAAACCACCTTCGGTCTGGTAGAAAGCGCTGACAGCATAGCCAGTACCTTCCGCATCAATGAAAGTGTGTTCTTTTGTCGAATCATCGCCCGTCACAAAACACATCAAAGGCTCGTTCCATTCCTGATTCCTCTCATAAACTCCAGCGGAATCCCATGCTCCGAAATGAGGCATGAAAGCATATCTGATCTCAGTAGCCCCAGAGACCGGATAGTTCCTTCCCCAAAGGCCATTGCCGGAGAACTGGACTGTCAGTCCAAGAGGGAAATCCTTACCAAATGAATATGATGTCGTATGATCGGAGAATAAAGCCAGTCCTTTTCCGTCTTCTCCAAGCAGGTCAACCCAATCATGGATGATATTATGTTTAATCCTATCCCAACTGTCATAGAAAGTATCCTCCTCCGCACTTTTGCAGACATCAAACGGAGCATCCTTATACAAGGACGGATTGACCACCGATGTAGGGAACAGCACGTTAAGTTTGAAACGGTCATCGTAGAAAGCCCTGCGGCGGGAATCATGGGCGTCACTCTGCCTATATTTTCCGATTCCAACGTCAGATTTCCAGTCTATGTGAAGAGAACATGTGATCAGCGGGTCACCGTCTGTGAGAACAATAGTCTGCTTGAAAGGCATGCCTGCGATTGAACCGTCAATCTCAACCTCGGATGTCAAGCCCTCCGTCTTTTTGACTGAGATTCTGGCCGGTGCGTCCGCTGACGAATGCCATTTGCCCTCATCATAGAAAAAGCCTCGCAGTTCATTAATAGCCCTGGCGGACTTGGCGTCAGCATATTCATCACCACAAGAAGTTTTCAACCCTACGATGGTTCCTCCCCTAGACGGATCAAAGGTGATTGTGTAGAGATCCGAAGCGACTGTCACGAGACCATCCTCGGAAGAATATTCTTTTACAACCGTCCCCGGCTCCTTGCGTTTGGATGCGACTTTCACCGAAAATGTCGCCATACTGAACGGGCGCATGCCGACCCGAAAAACAATTCTATCACCGATAAGAGAGAAGCGGACATCCTTGCCCTTACTATCCTTTACCCGCAGATTCTTACCCAAGAACGAAGATGGAACGGCCACGCTGACCACGGAGTTGCGCGAGAAACTCAAGGTATTGATAACCTTGACATTAAAGAGATTATCTTTTACTTCTCCGACCGGCACGATCTCAGCAAGAGCCTCCTCGCAATTAAAGTCAGCTGAAGAAGTCCAAAAGGCAATATTATCCGCCCACGTACCTCTTTCGTTAAGCTCATTGTAAGGAACAATCCATGAATCATGGTGTTGTGCCAGCATCAGGGTACGCCAAGCCTCGTCAATCCTGGCCTGGTCAAGGCCAACACCCCTATCAAGTTTAAGCATGGCGCCAGCCTTCTCCGTCATCACGATGTTGTTCTCCGTACGGCGAACCTGACGGGCAATACGCTGCAAAACCTGCGACCCCCACATTAACGAGGTTCTGACATCCTCTTGTGACATTTTGTAATCCTCCCTCGGATCACTATTCGCCACAGATTCAAAGTACTCCCTCCAAGTAACATAAATAGAGTTACCTGCGGTCTCATCGCCGTAACCGATCCAAGGCCCTCCTGTCCAACCAGCATCCTGGAAGCACATACCGACAGGATGTGCTATTCCAGCCTTACGGCAAGCCTCAAGATATGCGTCTGAATTCTTTGAGGCAGCCGTCTGCCATACTGTCTTCTCATCAAGACTTTCACACTCATACCTTGGAACGGCAATAACGGAAGACCCGTCCGGGCCGATCCAATTGACCAGGCCATGGCCAAAAGGCGCGCAATAACCTCCCCAACATGTGTTCGGACACTTGGTAGAAGCATACTTAAAACCCAACTGCACAAGAATCTGCGGCAAACATGAAGTAAAGCATGGCTCTTCAACCGAATACGTCAGGAATTCAACATCAGGAAAGTGGGAATGAATCTTACGTATTCCGTACTGCATCTGACGGATGATGCTCTCTCCGGAAATGTTGTACATATATGGCTGCGCATAGGTCGGATTGGTAAACTCTACCCTCGGAGAATTCACTATCCGGGAGAAACGCTTGTAGTCCTCCGGGGTGCGTACAGCAACGGTATCCCAAGTCTCAGGCTCTATCTCCAGACAGAATCTCCATGCCGGATTAGCCTCAAACTGATCCACAAGGAATCTTGTGTAGGTAGCCATCGGATAGTGACCATAAACTCCACCATGGAACCCATCCACAAAGTAAGGTCGTTCCTGTGACGATGCGACATGATCGGAAAGGACCAAAATTCCCACACAGACCGCAAGGCCTGCGAAGAAAGAATGACATCTCTTGTTTTTAAACAGCATATTCTTAGTTAATTAAATTACCACATACAAGGTCAATACACCCTGGCAATGGTCACTTTGCGAGACACGGGCTTATTCATACTATAGATTCTGGCCACAATCTTCTTCATGTAATCGTTCCAGATCTCACGAATCTGAGGATAATAGCTTTTACGGAACCAATAGTTGCTGTTAGCCACAAACCAATCATCTTTCGCCCTTGAGTTGACCATCTCGATGGATTCCCAATTGTCAACGAAACGTTTCTCCGAATCCTTGAAAACATTGTATTCCATCCAAACATATTCTCTCAAGCGCTTTTCGACCTCAAGACGTTCCTCATTCAAATACATCAGAGCCGAGGCCTGGCGATATTGCGGAGTCTGGGCCATCTCAGCCATGTTCACGCCATGTGACAAATCTGAAGATGTAAGACGGCAGATGGGCTGACCATCAATGCTCAACTGATAAGTTCCTGCCGTAAGTCCGCAAACCCGAAGGATTTCCTGATTGAATTCCTTCATAAAAGGAACGAGCTTCATAGCATCTCTTTGAGAGTGAATATTTCCCCATCCATGTTCGGAAACAGAGTCGCATGGATAAGGCAGAGATTTGGCAAGATAGTCAAATGAGACACGCCCATCAGCACAAGACAAAGCGGAGATCACGCAGTTTTCCTCAACCTTGACTTTCGATCGTTTCGCATCGATTCCTATCTCCGCCACCTTACTCCCGGAAAGGCCCTGTGCCTTGAGGAACAGATAGGCCATCACCATCTGACCGTCCTTGTCTGGGTGGACACGGTCGGCAGGACAGAATGAGTAGGTTGAATCTGCTTTCTGCACATCCGAGGCAATCTTAACCATCGGAGCGTTGAAATCCACGAAACCCCAATCGTTTTCCTTGGCGGTCTGCTCCTGGATAGAGATTATCCTCCCGATAGCCTCGTTCTTTCCATGAAAGACAGAATCATTGAACTTTGAAGTCTCATCGTATGGGGAGCCACCGATCATCACAACTTTCGCATCCTTGCGATAATCCTTCAAGGTCTCGACTATTTTCGAATATGAACGGACAGACTTGCTGATCCTCTCCGCAGACAGAGAATCCGTCTTCTCATTATTGAAGACATCGGAATAACCGGTGTCGTTCATGCCGAATGTCAAGGTGATATAGTCAGGATTTCTATCCAGCACATCTCTCTGGAGTCTGGAGAGTATTTCCTTCGAGGTATCACCTCCTACTCCGCAGTTGTAGATCCAGATCGGCATGTCTGGAAACCTGGTCATGTAGAAAAGCCAGATGTAGGAATGGTAATGTCCCCCATGGGTTATACTATCCCCGACGAAGGCCACCTTGTCTCCATAGCTGAAGCGTGGAATAAGGGATTGGGCACAGACAGAAAGGGCGACCAATCCCAATGATAAAGACATAATAATTCTTCGAATCATCATCACAGTTTTTTTAATGTGCAAAATTACCACTTGGTAGTCCAGAATGGTTACACATTAAAAACAAAAGAGTACACTATGCCATCAAAGGCTCTCTCGGTACTCTTTAGGTGACATACCGTACATCTCGGCAAACTTACGGTAAAACCATGACTTGTTGTTGAATCCGCTGTCAAACATCACCTCCTGGACATTCAGCGTCGTTGTCTTAAGCAGCTTAGCAGCATGCTTGAGCCTTACTGTACGTATGAACTCTCCAGGAGATTTACCAATAATTCCTTTCATTCTCCGGTAAAGCGTCATCTCACTCACGCATAGTCTGGACGCGATTTCCTCCGGAGAAAGATCCTCAGTAATGTTGTCCTCTATCAAATTAACTATAGAAACCATAAACTGTCTGTCCTTGGAACTCATCTCTACCCCATAGAACATCTCTTGATCGGAAGCCGAAGACGAATAGTAGTCCTTAAGACCTGATCTTTTCCGGAGGATTCCACTCACGACAGCAGTCAGCTGAGCCGGAAGGAAAGGTTTAGGAATAAATGCATCGCTGCCGAGATTATAAGAGACTATCTCATCAGAGACATCAGTCTTCATCGCAAGAATCACTACCGGGATGAATCTCATCAATTCGTTCTCTTTCATCCTGCGCAATAACTCATTACCTCCCATCACAGGCATGTTGATGTCCGTTATGACAAGATCAACTTTCTTGATCCCCAGTATCGCAAGGGCCGCCTCACCATCCTGAGCCTTTACCATGCTGTACTCATCCGCAAGGATGTCAGAAACCATCTCACGGATCTGAGGATCATCATCCACGATCATCACGACCGGCTTCCCGTCATTCCGTATCACCAGATCATCCTCCACCGTAGGTTCGTTCCGCCCTTCGACAGCCGGAGCCACCATAGATGGAAGAGACACGCCTTCGTAACTTAAGGAGCCATCTACCCTGGCGACCTTGTCCTCCGGGGCTGATGGAATGAAAAACACGAATGTCACAGACTCGCCGACCACACTGCTGACATTTATCTCCCCTCCCAAAGCCGTAACCAAACTTTTGACTAGGGCCATCCCGACACCATTTCTGACGATACGACCTTTGGCCATCTGTCTTTCAAAGTTGTCAAGAATGACAAACCTGTCAAACACTCTTCTAAGCTTCTCATCAGAAAGTCCCTTACTGGTGTTCGAGATCACAGCGTTAATCCCATCGCCCCGTCCATCAAGACTGATGTCAATTGTCCCGTTATCAGGTGTATACTTGTAGGCGTTGGAGATCAGATTCATGAACACCTTCTCCATCGCCGACGCATCACAGAAGAACTTGTCCGGAAGATTCTCGACATTCAGGTTCAATCGCACCCCACGTTCCTCTCCGACCTCCGTGAAATCGCCTAATATTGAATTCACCATCCTGCACACATCAACCTCAGCAAACACAAAATCGTAGCATCCGTTCTCCACCTTACGGAATTCAAGAAGCTCCTGGATAAGACGCTGCATCCTGGCCGCATTGTCATTGATGATCTTGACATAGCGTTTGCCCTTCGTCAAATCTTGCTGCTTGACAGACTCAAGTCTCTCACCCGAGCAGGAGATAAGGGTCAAAGGAGTGCTGAACTCATGGGCGATGTTTGTAAAAAAGGTCAATTTTGCCTCATAGGCTTCCTTCTGGGCCTGTTTCTCTGCCGCCTCATCAGCAAGCTGTCTCTTCTGGGACCTGCGCTCACGATAGAAGCGAATCCCGGCGAATGTAAACAAAGCGATCAACGACAAATATGCCAGCATTGCCCAGATTGTCTTGTACCACGGGCTTCTGATATAGATCTCAAGTTGTTCAGTGTTATCGCACCAGACCTTATCACCATTAGTGCTTCGAACCATGAACGTGTACTTTCCTGGAGGCACGTTGGTAAACATCGCCGGAGTACCGGAAGATACTGTAACCCAAGTTTCATTGAACCCGCGCAGGATGTAGGAATATTCACAGTCAGCGTTGCCTATGAATTCCAAAGCGGAGAACGCGATGTTGAAAAAATTCTCGTCATGCCTTAAGACAACCCGCCTTCCGGCCATCACAGGCTTCACATTGTCACGACTGATAGCGACGTGTTCGACAACAATCCGCGGCGAGAACGACCTCGGTCTGAGATCATCAGGAAGAAAATGGTTCAGTCCGTTGACACCACCGAAAAAGATTTCTCCGCTCGCAGACATCAAGCAGGAATTTATATAAAACTCCTTACCTTGAAGACTTCCCGGATTTGTGTAGTTCAGAAACTTGCCTGTCCTTAGATCGAGCATGGAAATACCACGGTTAGTGGAGAGCCAGACCCTTTCCTTGTCATCCTTGATGATGGCCTGGATAGTGTTGTCTGTAAGGCCGCAACCTTCATCATACAAAGTGAACGACCATCCGTCCTTCTGCTTCACGCCGTGGCTCAAGCCGTAACTTGTTCCTACCCATACTGACAAAGAATCGTCCTGAGTCACAAAACGGACATTGTTGCTAGGAATGTTCTCGTACCCGGCACCGACATCTATTCGCCGAAAACGTTCTGTCTCCACATCCAGCAAGCTGAGCCCGCCACCAAGGGTTCCGACCCATATTTCTCCGCCATCGGCGGGAGACAAGTGCATTATGCTGTCCCCATTCAGCGAGTTATCGTCGTTTCTGTCATGGAGATATCTCCGGACGGAAACCACTTGACAATGACCGTCCACATCCAATGACAGGCAGACAATGCCGTTGTCCAACGTACCCACCCACAATCTCTGGTTCAGATCATCATAGTACATGCAGTAGGCAAGCACAGGTGGATTCTGCCTGAACTTATAGAGTGTGCTGATCGTTCCGGTCGCGGGAGAGTAGAGCTTGACAGCGTTACGGACACCCAAAAGGATAGTATTTCCGGGACCAGCAACCATTGAGAAGATAAAACGGTCTTGTTCCGAGAACTCGGATGCTACAGGACGTTTAGGGTTGCCTTTCGGATCCAGAACGAAAAGTCCACCTCCAAGAACACTCGTATAGATGTCCCCGTCCTGAGCCTGTACTATCGATGTGACAGCCCCGCCGCACTCCTCAAACATAACATCGCTCCGAAGCGTTTTCATCGGATCCGAATCCGTACAGTAGGCCTCGACCCCGACACCATCGACTCCAAGCCAGACAATTCCTTGAGTGCCATAGTAGAAGGACAGAAGGTTGTCTCTACAGAGGGCATCTATCCTGAAAACCTCATGTGAACGGAAATCGACACGGTATAATGATGACCTGTCCGCAACGATGTTAAGATAGTGGTCCGGAGACATGGCCGCATAGGACACTGTGCCGGTGAACTCTATGGAATCGACAACAGAGCAGAGTCCGCAGTCGTATTCATAGATTCTTCTTGTACCTATAAAAAATATTTTCCCATCATTCCTCGAATGAGCCATAAGATACACCCCACTGTCACTTGAAAGCAGATTCTCACTGATCGATGCCTCGATGCTCCGAGTCCTTCCATCATGAGTAAAACTCAGACGAGAGACACTGCCGGCTTCATTCATGACCAAAAGCGTGTCTCCGCCCCCTGCCGCTATCCCTGAGATCCCTGATGTGGCATACCCCAGAACATTGAAAGGTATCATCCTGTCTGTTACCTCATCGTAGTAAGCTATTCCCCACCCCCTTGATGAGCAGAACACAGTCCCATCATCGGCAATCGCCAAAGAGACACCTCCTCCGGCAAAAGAGTTCATCGACGCCATCCCTAGACGGAAACGGCTGAATTTGCCGGTCCTGATGTCAAGACGGCTCACACCCCAAGCCGATATTATCCAAAAATGATACTCGTCTTCCTGTACAACATCCCTTACGATATTGTCCAGCAAGCTTGACTCATCCTTAATGTTATACCTGAAAACACGCAAACGATGTCCGTCATAGACGTTCAGACCATCCCATGTGCCAAACCACATCATTCCTCCTGTATCCTGGAATATACAGTTGACACTACTGTTCGACAAACCATCCTCTGTCGTTATCAGATAATGCCCAGCATCCGCTTTCAACCATGGGCAGAAGGCGGACATAAGAAGAACCAGAATCGTGAGTTTACACGCAGTATTACTCATCTAAGTAAGCGTTAAAAAATAAGTTGGTAAAGATTTGGCGGTATTTTCGAGGATAGATGTCTTTTAGAAGAAGGAGTGTGCCGATGGCACATGATTGATGATCAAAGATAGCTAAACCGGAAAGACAATCAAAGATTACCAAGTTATTTTTTCAGGATTACTAAACATGTGGACTTAGGACAACAACTCTTATGACGGCATCCGATGTGAATGTCTATCTGAGGAAAGTGAGAAGGTAGTCCTCCATCATCTTGTAACCGTCCTGGTTAGGATGTACGGTGTCATCTGCCCACTTTGAGCCGATTCTACCGGTACCATCGGAAAGGAGGTTGAAATAGTCTACGTACTTGATGCGGTTCTTCCCGGCATAAGTCCGAAGTAAATCATTGAACCTCAGGACTTGATTGAAGCAGTCGGTGACCTCTGGTCTCCAACGGATCTCATAGGAACCTAGTAGTGAGCAGACAATGGGCTTAATCCCATTTGCCTTGGCGATCTCGCACATAGATATTATGCTGCCAACAGCTTTTTCGACATCTCCAGCATAGCCAGGGTTGAGAGCGATATCATTGAGTCCGCATAGAATCACAACATATTTCGGATGGAGCTTCACAACATCTTCTCTCATCCTGACAAGAATTTGTGACGTGGTCTGTCCGCTGATACCCCGACCGACAAGATTGTTGTCTGTGAAGAAGTCCGGATGAACCCTAAGCCATACGTCTGTGATTGAATCTCCTAACAGAACAGCTCTTGGACTATTCTTGATTTCCTTGTTCGCCTGTGAGTAGACATTCGTCATAGCCCAATCCATCTTTTCCTGTGCCAGCATTGAACTGACAGACAAAAAAGTCGTTAGCGAGACGATGATTCTTAACGTTTTACCTTTCATGATGTGAATTGTTATAGTTTTTAGTGTCAATAAATCTCATATTTTCCCCTTTCACTTACGAAGAATCACACGCTCGATCCTTCGTGGGACGGAAGTCATTATCTCATAAGGAATTGTGTCCAGAACTTTGGCAAGTTCGGTGACATCGGGGTCATCGCCGAAAATTGTCACGGTGTCCCCCACCGAGGCCTCGACACCGGTCACGTCAAGCATGCACATGTCCATGCAGATGTTACCGATCGTAGGCACCCTGCGGCCATTCAAAGAGAAACTCATGCGGCCGCATCCAAGACGCCGGTCGATGCCGTCGGCATAGCCCACAGGGATGGTGGCGACGCGGGTTCCCTCCGGTGCGATAATGCCATGCCGACCATAGCCGATGGCACCGTCATCAGACTTCAATTCCTTAATCTGCAATATTTTGACCTTCAGAGAGGCTACGGGCTTCAGGCGTACGTCCGGCAGGGCGCTGATGCCGTATATTCCCACACCGAGACGGACCATGTCGTACTGGTAGCGCGGGAAGCGCTCGATGCCGGCGGAATTAAGAATATGCCACATCGGATGGTAGCCAAGAGCGCTGTCCAACTTTGACGCGTTGGTCTCGAACATCGAGATCTGCCCAAGCGTGAACTGATCCATCGACGGATCCTCGGCGACCGAGAGATGTGAATATATTGACTTTACCCTCACCTCCGGACACGCCTTCAGGCAATCCATCAGACCGTCCAGCTCACTGGTCATGAAGCCGAGACGGTGCATGCCTGTGTCGAGTTTGATGTGGATCGGGAAATTCTCGATGCCACGGCTTTGAAGGACGGACACGAGGGCCTTCAAGGTGTAGAGGTTCGGAATGCCTGGCTCAAGACGATTGTCGATGATCTCGTCGAAATAGTCCGTGCCAGCCGTCAGCACCAGGATCGGAACGCTGATACCTGACTGCCTCAGTTCGATTCCCTCCACCGGGAGAGCCACCGCAAGGTAGTCGGCGCCTGCCGTCTGAAGCATGGACGCGAACTCCACCGCTCCGTGACCATAGGCGTTCGCCTTGACCAGAACCAACATTCTGGTCGTCCGCTTCAACTTGGAACGGAAGTACCTATAGTTGCCCAGACAATTACTGAGATTCAGCTCCAGTCTTGAAAAATCTGTCACGCCGTTTGACATAATCAGCATCAAAATTCTGACAAAATTACTGATTTTCTGTCAAACTCTCCGTCAAAATCTTTACTTTTGCCTTTGGCCTGCTAGTTGATAATTCCAGGCCGGGTGGGCAATCACCCGACAGACAGGATTATTACCTTGGACAATTGCCTGTCCTGCCAAAGTAGTATACGATTAAAATCTTTACAATGAGTACTGGTTCAATTTGGATCCTTATGATTGTGGTCATGTTTCTCAGCATGATCATTCAGAACATGCTTCAAAGCAGATTCGAGAAATACTCCCGCGTCCGGACCAACAGCGGCATGACCGGAGCGGAGATCGCCCGCAAGATGCTGGCCGACCACGGCATCACCGATGTCAAGGTCACCTGCATACCGGGCCGGCTGACAGACCACTATAATCCCCAGACGAAGACAGTCAACCTCAGCGAGTCCGTCTACAACGAGAGCAGCGTGGCAGCGGCAGCGGTCGCCGCGCATGAATGCGGACACGTTGTCCAGCACGAAAAGGGTTACCTGCCTCTGAAACTGCGCACAGCCCTTGTGCCCGTGGTAAGTTTCTCAAGCAACATCGTCCAATGGGTTCTGTTGGCCGGAGTCCTGATGGTCACCATGTTCCACAGCTATCCCGTGCTGATCGCCGGGATCGTGCTCTTCGCGCTGACAACATTGTTCAGTTTCGTCACACTGCCTGTCGAGATCAACGCCAGCCACAGGGCTGTGGCCTGGCTTGAGAATGCCGGGATCACGAACTATGAGACAAAGCCGATGGCGATCGATGCCCTCAAATGGGCAGCCTACACCTACGTGGTCGCGGCGGTAGGCTCCCTCGCCACCCTGCTCTACTACATTTCATTCCTCAACGACAGGCGCTAGGCACTAAGGCGTGGGGGGAAAAACCCTAAGGCAACCAGGACAACGGCTCCAGGCGGACCGGACGCTGGCAACAGATCAGAACAAGGTCGGATGTGAGTCGTCAAGCTGGGCAAGTATGCGCTCCATCGTAGCTTCTCTGAAGATCGAGGAGCGCTCTTTGATTCCAAAACGGTCACAATACTCCTTCAATGCCGCCATCTCCTTGTCGTTCAAATAAATAACTTGACGATGAACACGCCTGAGCGAAGCACGGCGGGTTGCGATGTATTCCGGATCCGGAACTGAGGATGTCTGCTTTTTCTTTGCCAAAGTCGTCTCGTTTGGAGAATTCTAAAAACAATGGCTGCAAAAATAAGCATTTTAAATGAAAAGAACGATTTAAAAGCCTGTTCTTTCAGTAAAAAATGATACCTTTGCATCAAGAAGCTGCTTTGATTTGTTTGAAATGTTCTTTGAGGAGAAAAATCTTCATTTTAGACAACAACACAAAAACAGCTTCCAAAACCGCATCATTACAATGGACATTTTGAGCAACAAAGTTCTGATTTTCTCCGCCCCGTCGGGATCCGGAAAGAGTACGATTGTAAATCACATTCTCGGAATCTATAAGGATGCGATGGAGTTTTCCATCTCCGCCACCTCAAGAGCCCCGCGAGGCACGGAGCAAGACGGCAAAGAGTACTACTTCGTCACGCCGGAAAGGTTCCGCGAGCTGATTGCCGATGACTCTTTCGTTGAATATGAGGAGGTCTACGAGGATCACTTCTATGGAACGTTGAAGTCGGAAGTCCAGAGGATCTGGGCGGCGGGCCACGTGATCATATTCGATGTGGATGTGAAGGGTGGAGTCAACCTCAAGAAATATTTCGGCGACAAGGCACTCTCCGTCTTCGTCCAGGCTCCGTCCGTGGAGGCGCTCAGGGAAAGGCTCGTCAAGAGGGGCACCGACTCTCCCGAGGCCATCGAAGAGCGCGTGGCGAAAGCGGCGGAAGAGATGACCTACGCCCCGAAATTCGACTATGTTCTTGTCAATGACAACCTCCAGACCGCTTTCGCGGAGTCCGAGAAGGTTGTCGAAGACTTTCTCGACGACGGAAAACTGAATTATTCAACAATAGTGTAGAGTAGTGAAGATAGCTGTCTACTCAGGGTCGTTCAACCCTTTGCACATCGGTCACCAGGCCATCATGGAGTACCTTACAAGGGAAAAGGAATATGACTGGGTCTACCTCGTCGTGTCCCCGAAGAATCCCTTGAAGGACTCCATCAGCGCCGCTTCGGGAGAAAGCCGTTATGAAGCGGCGGTGGCCGCCGTGAAGCGCCATCCCGACCTACACGTGTGGGTGGACGACATCGAACTCAGGATGGATCCTCCCCACTACACGATAAAGACACTGGACGCATTGAAACTGCGCGAGCCGGACAACGATTTCACGCTCGTCATCGGAGCAGACAACCTGCAGAGCATCAAGCGCTGGAGGGACTTTCCAAGGATTCTTTCCGAATATGGCGTGACAGTCTACCCGCGCAAAGGCTTCGACGTGGAGGCGATCAGGAGTCAACTGATCGAGGACTGCAAGAATCTGCCGACCCCCTACGTCCTTGACTCCGAGGAGATTATCCCTGGCGGCATGGTGAGCCTTGAGGATGCCCTGCTGCGTTCCTACAACATCGAGGTCATCAACGCCCCGATCGTTGACATCTCCTCAACAGAGATCCGCGAAGGACTTCTCGCCGGAAAGGACATGTCCGCCTACCTGATGTAAGCCGGACCGCTTGGCAGCGACGGTCGCCAGGGTCGCAGGGCTTGTCGAAGCGCACGAGCCTGCCTGAGCGCCACCCGGAACCGCAAAACGGCACATTAAAAACTTAAGTGAGTAAACTTAAGGCGAAAATATTTTGCAGTTTACGGCAAAAGGATTAAATTTGCAGTCCGTTTTGGAAAAATATAAAAATAAGTAGATATGAAAAGGACATTTCAACCATCCAGACGCAAGCGCGTGAACAAACACGGATTCCGTGAGAGAATGGCTACCGCCAACGGTCGCCGCGTACTCGCTTCCCGTCGCCGCCACGGACGCAAAAAACTTACTGTATCATCTGAGGACAGGTGGTAATCAGTTTTGACTTCACACAAAGGGTGACTAAATAATCATTTAGCCACCCTTTGTCATAGTAAGCCTCAGGCAATAAGTTGGTAAAGACAAGGATTACATATAGCAACCGATGGACATTGACGAGAAATACATGGCAGAGGCTCTGAAAGAGGCTCATCTGGCCTTGGAGGAGGACGAGATTCCCATCGGGGCGGTTATCGTCTGCAAGGGACGGATCATAGGCCGCGGACACAACATGACGGAAATGCTGCACGACCCTACCGCCCACGCAGAGATGATCGCCGTTACCGCCGCCACCGAAGCGGTCGGAGGGAAATATCTTGGCGACTGCACACTGTACGTGACAGTGGAGCCTTGTCCGATGTGCGCAGGAGCCTTGAACTGGGCTCAGATCGGACGCATTGTCTTCGGAACGCCGGATCCCAAAAGAGGTTATTCAATGTTCACGCCTTCCTTGCTTCATCCCAAGACCCAGGTAAGGTCAGGAGTATTGGCTGACGAATGCTCTGCCTTGATGATTGATTTCTTCCGGGAGAAAAGATAATGTTTGCAGATTTGCAGGAAAATAGATAAATTTGCGGATGGAACTGAGGTATGGTGTAATGGTAGCACTACAGATTTTGGTTCTGCCAGTTCAGGTTCGAGTCCTGATATCTCAACATCACAACTGGTCACTTAGGACGCGGGGCCTGACAAGGTCGCTGAGCCAGCCGAAGTGACCGGTTGTTTTGTCTTCAATGGAGGAAACAGTATCATTAACAATATAATGCCATGAAAGGAGTCTTCATATTCCTTGCGGAAGGGTTCGAGGAGATCGAGGCCCTCGCCACCGTGGACATCCTCAGAAGAGGAGGGATCAACGCCCGGACAGTTTCCATCAACACAGACAAGGAAGTAAAAGGCGCTCACGGGGTTCCCGTCACCGCCGACCTTGACTGGGACGGATTCAGGTCCGAAGTCAAGACAGAGGGAACCGACCGGAAAGATGTTATGGTTTTCCCGGGCGGATTGCCAGGAGCCAGGCACCTTGCCGACAACCACGATCTCATGGAACTGATGAAAAGCCACTACGCCGAAGGAGGCACCGTCGCGGCGATCTGCGCGGCTCCCGGGCTGGTGGTCTCGCAGCTCCCGACCCTTGAGGGACAACGGTTCACTTGCTACGACGGATTCGAGGAGGAGCCTATCGCTAAAGGCGGCGAGTACGTCAAGACACCGGCGGTGACTTCCGGCAACCTGATCACAGGACGCGGGCCGGGGTGCGCCATCGATTTTGCCCTTGCCATCGTTGGACACGTGACAAGCCCGGCTCTTGCGGAAGGCATCCGCGCCGCCATGATGCTCTCATAGTGGTTAACAGGAAAGCAAATGGGCAGACCAGGCGAGACTGAGGAACTGATGTGGTTCACGATGCGGGTCACCTACCACCGTGAGCTGGAGGCCAAAAGGCTTCTGGACGAGAAAGGCGTGGAAAACTTCATTCCGATGAAGTACGAGAAATCCGCCAGAACCGGAAAAAAGCGCCTCGTACCTGTGATCCACAACATCATATTCATACGCGCCACCGCATCCGGAATCCAAGAGCTTAAGCAGCCCACCCGCATTCCCATGCTGCAATACATGATGGATCAAAGACTCGGCAAGAAGATCACTGTCCCCGAGAAGCAGATGAGGACATTCATCGCGGTGGCGGGATCCTGTGACGAGTCCCTGCGTTTTTTCGGTCCCGCCGAGATCAATTTCACAAAAGCGCAGAAGGTCCGGATAACGGGAGGAATATTCGAAGGATGCGAAGGTGTGTTTGTCAAGGTCAAGGGATCCCGCTCCAGGAAAGTCGTCGTCGAGATAAAGGGCGTGGTCTCCGTCGCATTGGTCTCCGTCCATCCCGACCTTGTCGCTCCGATTGAATAGGAAGCCTTCCGGTTGTGCGGACATGCCCTGGAAACCGGCCCGGAATTCAGGAACATTTCAATTTTCCCGACCGATCGACTTGCCTTTTAGGATAGAATTTCATATATTTGATGCAATGTTACTGAGCATGTTCGACTGTTCAATGAATAAAGCGAATTCACCAGTAATCGCCTTCGAGTCGTTCACTGATCTAACTAATTGACACCTAACCTATTGCAACAGGTGCCAAGCCCCAAGAATTTCCCAAGACACAACATAACACTTTAAAAAGATGATCATAGCGGTTGACTTTGACGGGACCATTGTCGAGCACAAGTACCCCAAGATAGGCAAAGAGATACCTTTCGCCGTGGAAACGCTGAAACGCCTTCAGGCCGACCATCACACCCTGATACTTTGGTCGGTAAGGGAAGGCCAGCTGCTGAAGGACGCCGTGGATTGGTGCCGCGACCGCGGCTTGGAGTTCTATGCCGTGAACAGCAACCACCCCGAGGACTTCTACGAAGGCGAGGACACCCCGACCTCCCCGCGCAAACTGAAAGCCGATCTCTTCATCGACGACCGCAACCTGGGAGGACTTCCCGACTGGGGCGTGATCTACCACGTGATCACCGAAGGAATAACCTTCCGCGACTACTACCTCTCCCACTCAACCTCGCCCTCCCCCACCCGCCGCAAGTCCCTCTGGCCCTGGTCCGGGAAATAGTTCCCGCCCACCGCACCGGATGAGGGCACAAAGCGGCGGACATCTGCGCTCAATGAGTGAGAATCACCAGTCTACATATATATCACAAAAGGTATTATGGGGGACTTGAGAGATAAAACCATCAAGGGGTTATTCTGGGGAGGAATTGACATCTTCTCCAGCAAAGGATTGAGTTTTATCTTCAATCTGCTCATCGCCAGACAATTAAGCCCAAGAGACTATGGAGTGATCGCAATATTGGCTGTGATGATGGCAATTTGTCAATGCTTTGTGGACTCCGGCTTTGGAGCGGCACTTGTAAGAAAATGCAAATGTTCCGAGACAGACTTCTCCACCATATTCTACTTTAATATCTTCGCAGCTTTGCTGTTTTATATTATATTGTACGCCGTTGCACCATTCATTGCGAGTTTTTACGAACAGCCTGTATTTGTAGACCTCACCAAGATCTATTCGTTGGTACTCATAATCAATGCTCTGGCTATTGTTCAAAACTCAAAGCTAACAATCGAGGTAAATTTCAAGGTCTTTGCCAAGATATCTATCATTTCAGCTATAATATCGGGAAGTGCGGCACTGTTCATGGCATACAAGGGGTTCGGAATCTGGTCTCTGGTCGTTCAGGCCTTGACTAGTGCGACTGTACGATCACTCTTGTTGTGGGTTTTCAGCCGTTGGACACCTAAAGCCATTTTTTCCTGGAATTCATTGAATGAACACTTCTCTTTTGGATCCAGATTACTCGGGTCATCTTTAATCAATACCATTTATAACAACATATACACTCTTGTAATAGGCAAAATGTACGCTCCCGAATCTCTTGGAGCCTACAACAAAGGAGAAAGTTTAATCAAATTCCCTTCCGAGACCGTTACCACCATCATTGGCCAAGTTTCATATCCAATACTAAGTTCAATAAAGGACGATAGATCACGCTCCATCGACGCATACCGCCAACTGGTCAGAATGGCATCTTTTATAATTTTTCCTATGGTGATCGGCATGGCTGCTATCGCAGACCCTTTTATCCGAATATGTCTGACCGACAAATGGGAAATGGCCATACCTGTAATGCAAGTGCTTTGTTTTTCACTATTATGGGTGCCTATCACAAACCTTGACCTCACGATGCTCAAGGCTGCCGGACGTTCTGATTACTTTCTCAGAATCACTATAATAACAAAAAGCATCAGTATAATAATCTTGATAGCGACCGTCTCAATGGGACTAATAATAATGTGCATTGGCCAAGTCCTCGCAACCATTATCCATCTAATAATAATCGCTTACTACACAAAAAAGGCATTCAACTATGGAATAGTAGAAAAGATATTAGACACTGGGATGAATTTTTGTGCGGCACTTCTAATGGGCGGACTTGTTTTACTTACTGTGAACTTCATACCTAATTCATTCGGGAAGCTCTGCGCAGGAATAATCATTGGATTGATCTCCTATATAGTAATAGCTATCTTATTCAAGATAAGGGAATTCAATATATTCACGGATATAATTCATAATAAGATCATTAAATGATTTCACGAGTATTACAAGCCTGTTATGACGCTCACGACATAAGGAACGATGAGATGCATAAGCACAATAGATACACATCCCCTATGCCCGTTATTATTTATAAGAGTAATGATTATTTGAATTTCATCATTGATGGTCTCGAACCATCGGTAGAGAGAATCGAGATTTTTACACACGATAGCTTTTTTTACCGATGTTTAAGAGCGCTCTTTAATGGACGCACTCAATATCCCAAGCATTTTTTTTCGCTTTATTTATCAAATAAGACGATAAGGACACTAAAAAAAGTAAAAGAACCCGCAATATTATTAGGTGAATTTGATATCAGACTTCTACACTTGACTGCTAATTTCCTCCGTAATACTAATTATACTTTTTTTTGGTCCTGGAATGACGTCAGTAAAAAAGAGTTAGAGGCTTTGCAAAATATGGGATATAACATCTCCTTATACGATTATTATGCCGCGACCAAATTTAATCTAAAATATATTCACCAAGTATATAGATTTGCTCCGGCTTCTATAATCAAACCAGAAGTGAAAACACAAGAGTACGATTGCTACTGGCTTGGAAAAATTAAAAGTCGATTGCCTGTTGTGAATAGACTCGAAAAATTCCTACTTTCTCAAAAACTCACTTGTCGATTCATATATGTTTATGAGAGGGCGCAACGGCTATCATACATTGAAAACCTTCGTAATGTATTAAATAGTAAGTGTATAATTGACATAAATGATGAAGGGTCATTCGGGTTGTCTTTACGTGTAATGGAATCTATCTTCTTTAATAGAAAACTGATTACGACTAATTCGTTTATCAGACAATGCGATTTCTATAATCCCAACAATATTTTTATTTATGGGGAAGACAAGGACGAGAACATTAAAGCATTCATGGATCTTGATTATCAGCCAGTAAGCCAAGATATCCTTAATAGATATGACATTAATGAATGGATAGGAAATTTTCTCTTTCAGTAGAGCCTTTAGTCTCTATAATAATGAGCGTCTATAACTCGGAAGATTACTTAAAGGAAGCTATAGATAGCATACTAGGGCAAACATATGCAAATCTTGAGTTCATCATAATAGACGATGCATCAACGGACAGATCATTGGATATTGTTAAATCCTATAATGACAAGCGTATTCTGCTGATTAAAAATGAGGTAAACATAGGTCTGGCAGCATCCCTCAATAAAGGAATAGAAATAGCCAGAGGAAAGTATATCGCTAGAATGGATTCTGACGATATCTCACAGAGTAATCGCATCCATGAACAAGTAAAGTATCTAGAAAATAATCCTGATATTCTCTGTTATGGTTCTTGGGCAAGATACTTTGGAGATAACATGCCTCGTTCACTAAAGATAAAGCATTTTTTGCGTTTATATGACACTTTCAGAGTCCCACTAAAATATGAAGACATAAAAGCCAGTCTTCTATTTTGGATTCCTTTTGTTCATCCTACCGTTATGTTTAATTCTGCCTTACTAAGACAGAATAACCTTGTTTACAATCCATGTTTAAGGAGGGCGCAGGATTATGAATTGTGGTCTAGATTGTGTTTTTTGGGGAAATGTGCGAATACATCTAAAGTATTATTGAATTATCGCATTTCCGCAACGAATGCTGGAGCAACGGCTCATGGCGACCAGCTGATCGTAAGAAAAGCCATTGCGAATGAAATAATTCATAAAATAATTGGCAGGTATCCGACTTCAGATGAAATGGATACACATGTTAAGGTCGTCGAAAGAGTGATTTCAAATCAAACAACCCTGAACGAGGCTAAGAACTGGTTATGCCTGTTAGCCTCAAAAGCCCAGAATTGTACTATCTTCCAATATGATTCTCTGATTAGAGTTATCAGTACGGAATGGCGTAGATGCTGTGCGTCATCAATCGCATTTCCTAAAAACATATTTGCCTATTTCAGTGTTCCTCTCATTGGGCGGTTAAAGGGTATCACCATATATGATTGGATTATGTTTGTAGCATACCGGTTAATTAAATGAGTAAGAACAGAACGGCATTCCATCATATTGCGGTACTACTGACAGGCGCTTTGTTCAGTATGTACTATTTCCCGTTTGAGTTTTATGCCATACCTGGAATTAACACTAAAATGGGTCTGGCAGCCATTGGGCTTGTCATCCTGGCGTTCAGCATGGCGAAAGGTGAGGACACTATCGCCAATAAGGACACTCTGACTCTAATGGTCTATGCAGGATTAGTTTCATTGATAGGTTTTGTCTCGATAACGTTTAACAGCACTCCTGACACTGCCTATGCAACATATATCGTCTCATTTTGCGTATGGCTGAGTGCTGCTTTTACTGTAACCTACCTTATGAGGCAGGTTCATGGATATGTTTCAGTGGATCTGATATGCCGTTACGTTATAGCAATATGTGTCTTTCAATGTATTGTGGCATTATGCAATGATTTACATTTGCCGTTCAAATCATTCTTGGATCAATATGTCTACCAAGGACAGGATTTCTTGGACTCGGTACATAGATTATATGGATTGGGAGCAGCTTTGGACACGGCGGGAATACGTTTCAGCTGTGCTCTTGTGATGATAGCATACCTTGCTGTTAAACAGAACGACACTACTAGAAAGCAGAATGTTGTCCTTTTAGTCATATCTTATCTGTTGATTGCCGTAATCGGTAACATGATTGCCCGTACCACATCCGTAGGACTGATCGTGTCATTAGTTTATCTGGTCATAAAGACTTATGGTTTATCCGCTGAATCAAAGAGGTTTTGGGGAAGCATGACCATTGTGCTGGCCTGTACCGTACCTATCATAGTTTACCTATACAACACTAATGCTATTATCCATGACAACCTGAGGTTTGCCTTTGAAGGGCTGTTCAACTTCTTTGAGAAAGGGGAATTAAGCACAGGTTCAACAGACAAACTAAAAACCATGTATGTGTTTCCTGAGACACTCAAGACGTGGCTTATCGGTGATGGTTATTTCTCTAATCCACAAGACAACGATCCATATTTTATAGGAAAGATGAAAGATGGGTATTATATGGGTACGGATGTCGGCTACCTGAGGCTTATTTTCTATTTCGGACTCATTGGATTATTCGCGTTCTCTCTGTTCATGTTCCAGTCTGCAAAGATTTGCGGCAGAAAGTTGCGTCGGCAAAAAGCACTTATTTACACCCTTCTCCTGATTAACTTCATTGTCTGGTTCAAAGTCGCCACGGATATATTCCTTGTTTTCGCACTTTTTTTGACAATTGGAACGAAAGATGACGACGAATATGAGTAATCGCAGCAGACAATCAAATTTTGAATGCCTTAGAATAGTTGCGATGATGATGGTGGTGTTAGTGCATTGCAATTATTATGCGCTCTCGCCGGTTCGTGGTGAAGATGTTCTTAACGCCCCTGTTTCTTCATTTGTCAGGATATTAACAGAACAATTATGCTTCATTTGCGTAAATGTCTTCATACTCATCTCTGGTTGGTTTGGCCTAAGACCAACTATCAAGGGAGGCGGGGCACTCATCTTCCAAGTTTTTTTCTGGGGAGCTCTGATACTGATCTTAGGTGTCATCCTTAATGTTCCTCTTCAACTTAAGAGTGTTCTTCAAGTTTTTTATTTCGGTGCGGCTTACTGGTTCATACCTGCGTACTTACTTCTCTATATACTCTCTCCTATCCTTAACCAATTCATTGAGAACAGCAACCCTCATACTATTTTTGCAACTTTGTTCTCATTTTTCGTGTTTGAATTTGCTTTAGGATGGGAAATAGATTTCGCGAAATTTGACGGTGGTCTTACAACTATTTCATTTATCGGCCTATATCTGCTTGCTAGATATGTACGTTTATATTCCAACAAGTTATCATCATTAAGCGTACGCCATTGTTTGTTATTATATTTAGTATTATCTGTAATTCCAAGCATAATTGCATTTGGGGGACTCAAATATTTCGGAACAACCATCGTCCGTTTTACATATACATCACCATTTGTCGTTGCGGCATCTTTATTTTTCATGTTAGCATTTAGTAAGATGTATTTTCACAGTCGAACGATCAATTGGCTGGCCTGTTCTGCTTTTTCTATTTTTTTGGCTCATCAACACCCTATTGTGACACCATATTTTATTGGTTTTATGAGAAAGGTCTACTCAACAGTATCAGGCATTGAATATATGGCTTTTGCTATCATATACACCTTAATCTTGTGTATAAGCTGCATGTTAATAGATAAGGTTAGAATAATCTGTTGGCAACAGGCATGCCGGTTAATTCTGGACAAGTTCTTCCAAAGAATCGAGTTGACATTTGAAAAGATTTACAATATTTGTAAATAAAACGCAACCCGAACAAATCATCATACACTTCGACCTTTCTATTCGTCCTTAACACGTATTTGCCTTCCTATAATAGAATGCGTTCTGATAACTAACTCAACAACATGCTAGCAGAATGCAATTATTAGCCGAAAACATATGAATGTTAAAGATAGACACGCGTACTTAATAATTGCCCACGAAAAAGAAGAATTACTTCGTGAGTTAATTAGACAATTAGATCATGTAGATAATGATATATATATTCACATAGACAAGAAAGCTCCATTCGACGGAAGTTCATATAAGACAAAATTCAGTGCACTGCGCATTCTCGAAGAAAGAATAGACGCAAGATGGGGAGATTACAGCCTAGTTGAAGTAGAATTTCTTCTATTCAGATTTGCAAGTTCTCATGGAGCATACTCATATTATCACCTGTTATCCGGAGTTGATATGCCTATTAAATCTCAGGAATACATACACAAGTTCTGCAAAGAGAATTATGGTAAAGAATTCATTGGCTACGCAAACATCTCACAGGAAGAATTGAGATACAGGAGTTCTCATATTTTTCTTTTCTCCAGATTATTAAAGTCTAGAAATCTATTGATTCGCTCTATAAGATTTCTCTTTATAAAAATTCAGGATTTGATCGGCTATGACAGAAACAAAGATTGCGTAATAATGAAAGGTTCACAGTGGTGCAGCCTGACCGATAACTTTGTTTCTTATCTTCTGGATCATCAAGAGGATGTCGAAAGAATGTTTAAAAGGACATTTTGCCCTGATGAAATGTTCATCCACACGATTTGCTGGAACTCCACATTTAAGGATAAAATCTATAATAGCAATGTAGAAGAAGAGTTCGATGGATGCAAACGCTACATTAATTGGGTTAATGGAGAATTACTTCCGATAACGAAAGATGATATTGAAGTATTAAATAAATCAAATGGATGGTTCGCAAGAAAGTTCCTGACGATTGATGAAGCGATAAGTATAACAAACAATGTAATATAACTCTGCATGGTTTGAAAATATATCGCCAGAATGGATTCTGATGATATCGCTATGCCTAACAGACTTGAACAGCAACATGGATAACCTCACTGTTCCTTACAATCGAGACGGAAGAGAATTATGAGTACTATCGCAGAATCAACTTGAAGACATGAAACTTCTATACAACATAGCAGGCACCTATCGGCCCGCGGGGATGGAGAGGGTGCTGACGAACAAGGCCAACTGGTTCGCGGCACACGGATATGAGGTAGTCATCGTCACTACGGATCAGAAAGGGCGGAAACCATACTTCGAACTTGACCCGGCAATCAGGTGCATCGACCTTGGGATTGGGTATGAGGACAATAACGGGGCGTCTTTGTTCAACAAGATGATCAATTATCCTATCAAGCAGCGCAGGCATTTTAAAAAGCTAAAGGCGCTGCTGATGAAAGAACGCCCTGACATCACGATTTCAATGTTCTGCAACGATGTGTCACTAATTCCAAGAATCAAGGATGGGAGCAGGAAGGTTTTGGAAGTTCACTTCTCGCGGTTCAAGAGACTGCAATATGGACGGAAAGGGTTGTGGGGAATCGTGGATAGATGGAGAAGCGACAATGATGTAAGTCTGGCAAAGAGATTTGATGCCTTTGTGGTTCTGACGAAAGAGGACTCCGGGTACTGGGAGACAGACAACATCCGGCATATTCCTAACGCCCGTACTTTTGAGAATGTCTTACCTGCGACACTTGACAACAAGAAGGTCATCACCGTGGGGCGCTACTCCTATCAAAAAGGTTATGACTTGCTGATCAAGGTATGGAAAGAGGTTCATGAACAATGCCCAGGCTGGTCTCTGGACATTGTCGGAGACGGAGAGGATCGGGAGAAACTACAAAAAATGATTGAAGAAATGGATCTTGACGGAAACGTCTGCCTCAAGCATTCCACGGCACAGATAGCTAAAGAATATCAAGGGGCCTCGATCGTCGTGCTGTCATCACGTTACGAAGGCTTACCGATGATTCTGCTTGAAGCACAGGCCTTCGGCCTGCCTATAGTGTCGTTCAAATGCAAATGCGGCCCCCAAGATGTCATAACAGATGGCAAAGATGGCTATCTTGTGGCAGAAGGCGACATTGATGGCATGGCAGAGCGGATCGTAGCGCTGATCAAAAGCGACACGTTAAGGAGGGAAATGGGGAAGGCTGCTTTGGTCGCTTCGAACCGATATTCGGAAGAAGAGATTATGAAACAATGGATCAGCTTGTTTAATGAGTTATGGAACGGGCTAAAAGGACAATAGTTGTCTCTGCTGTCAACATAAGGAAAGGAGGCACTCTCACCATTTTGAGAGGGTGCTTGGAATACTTGTCATCGCTGCCATGTGAGGAATACCGCGTCGTCGCATTGGTACACAAGCGATCATTGGCTGATTATCGAAACATTGAATACATCGAGATACCGACGACGGTCAAAAGTTGGTTCAGACGGCTTTGGTGTGAATATGTCACGATGTATGGTATCTCAAAGAAACTGCAACCAGTAGACCTGTGGCTGTCGCTACACGACACTACCCCAAGAGTGGTCACCAAAAGGCAGGCCGTGTACTGCCAGACATCTTTCCCGTTTCTCAAAGTGAAGATTGAGGATCTTAGATTCGATCCCAAGATTGTTCTGTTCTCCTTGTTCACTCGTTTCGCCTACCAAATAAATGTTCATAGGAACAAATACCTTATTGTTCAGGCGGAGTGGCTAAGGAAGGGTTTTTCAGAGATGTTCAGGATTCCTGAAAAGCTGTTTGTTGTCTGCCCTCCTGATAAGAAAGCGACGGCTTACAATAACTTGAATATTGACCGCGAAGTTTTCACGTTCCTCTTTGTCTCGACACCGGATTGCCACAAGAATTTTGAGACTTTGTGCGAAGCGGCAAAAAGGTTGGAGAAGCGGTTGGGAAACGGAACATTCAGAGTTGTTCTGACAATCAAAGGGGACGAGAACAAATATTCAAGGAATCTTTTCTTGAAATATGGTCAGGTTCCATCAATCAGGTTCGAAGGATTCATGTCAAACGATAGGCTATATTCCTTCTATGACCGCGCCGATTGCCTGGTCTTTCCGTCACGGGTGGAGACTTGGGGGCTGCCGATCACGGAGTTCGCGGCCACTGGGAAGCCGATGCTGCTGTCAGACCTTCCGTTCGCTCATGAGACATCGGCGGGATGCGGCAAGGTGGCTTTCTTCAATCCTGAAGATCCGGCTGACCTTATGGAGAAAATGGCCAGGATTGCCGGTGGTGATGGGTCAATACTCCGGCCTGTTCCGAAAAAGACCATCGAACCGCCGGTGGCATATTCCTGGAAAGAGCTTTTCCGGCAGCTTTTGAAGGAGTGATGGAAATGACGGGAGACAATGATGCTACCGGCACTATTTTACATGTCGGGAGCAAATCTGGCGGTTTGGCGCACGGGAGGGGGCTGGATGAGGGTCTCGGGAGCAAATCTGGCGGTTTGGCGCACGGGAGCGGCGCGGTGGAGGCCCTCGTGAGCAAACAAGGCGGTTTGGCGCACGGGAGCGGCGCGGTGGAGACCCTCGTGAGCAAACAAGGCGGTTTGGCGCACGGGAGGAGGCTGGATGGGGGTCTCGGGAGCAAATCAGGCGGTTTGGCGCACGGGAGGGGGCTGGATGAGGGTCTCGGGAGCAAATCTGGCGGTTTGGCGCACGGGAGGAGGCTTTTCGAGCGCTACGGGCTCCACTATATGCTACTAGGGGTGTGGCAAGCGAAGAATGTGAGTGCAGAAAAATAGGCTCGCCGACCGAAGGAGCGGCAGGGCAACCTAAGGAGAGGCGGGGCAACCTAAGGAGCGGCAGGGAGACCCCCAAAGGGGTTTGCGGCCAAAGAAGGGGTTTAGGTGCTTTGGGGCTGAAGTGATTTTTCAATAGTACATAGAACCGGAAATGAAAATACTACAATTGGGGAAGTTCTACCCTGTACTGGGCGGAGTGGAGAAGGTGATGTTTGATCTGACTGTGGGACTTTCGGAGGAGGGGCTCTCGGAGGAGGGGTTCTCGGAGGAGGGGTTCTCGGAGGAGGGGGTGGAGTGCGATATGATGTGCGCGGGAAGCGACGGGAGGGGGACGGAGGTCATCCGGCTTAATCCGCACGGGAGGATACTCTGCCACAGGACTTTGATCGAGGCGGCCAAAACCATGATCGCGCCGTCGATGGTCACGCGGCTCAGGCGGATCGCCAAGGACTATAACATCATCCACATCCATCATCCGGACCCGATGGCGGCGATGGCGCTCAGGCTGTCGGGCTACAAAGGAAAGGTGGTGCTTCACTGGCACAGCGACATACTCTCGCAAAAAGCGCTTTTGAGATTCTATCTGCCGATTCAGAATTGGCTCATCAAAAGAGCCGACACCATCGTGGGGACGACTCCTGTCTACCTTGCGGGATCACCTTACCTTCAGGGAGTACAGGAGAAATGCCGCTGCATCCCTATCGGAATCGAGCCGGTCATCAGCGACAGCGCGAGGGAGCAGGAGATCAGAAATGAATATTCCGGGCGGCGGATCATCTTCTCGCTCGGGAGGCTTGTGGAATACAAGGGGTACCGCTATCTGATCGAGGCGGCAAAGTACCTCGATGACAGTTTCATGATCCTGATAGGAGGTGGAGGCCCGCTGCGGGAGAGCCTCCAGCGAGAGATCGACGAGCTTGGCGTCGGAAGACGGGTCAAACTGCTGGGCAAGGTTCCGCAGGAAGACCTGGCGTCCTACTACGGAGCCAGCGAACTGTTCTGCATGAGCAGCGTGATGAAGACGGAGGCTTTCGGAATAGTCCAGATCGAGGCGATGTCAGCAGGAAGACCGGTGATCGCCACAAAGATTCCGGAATCAGGAGTCTCCTGGGTAAACGAGGACGGGGTCTCGGGAATAAACGTCGCAACACGGGACAGCAAGGCCATCGCAGAGGCGATCCGCACCATCACAGACAACGAGGCTACGTGGAAAAAGTTCAGCGCGGGGGCGGCAAAACGCTTCGCGGAGAACTTCACAAAAGAAAAAATGATCTCAAGATGCTTGAATATTTACGCGGAAACATTATCTTTGCACTAAGCAGTAGCTCCCACCAAGAGCCATAACAGACAAATTGAGTGAAAATACTATGTCAACAAGAAACGAAATGTCCGCGACATTGCCTAAAACAAGTATGAGTACTATTGACGAAAACCTGAAAAGATTTTATGACTTCATTGCAAGCATATGCGGAATGATTGTCTTCTCCCCGCTTTTCCTTATCATCATGATCCTCATCAAATGCGACAGCAAGGGGCCTGTGATTTTCTCGCAGGAACGGATCGGGAAGGAAGGCAAGCCTTTCACGCTGTACAAGTTCAGGACAATGAACAACTCTTCAGAGGCGGACGGCAAGCCGAAACTCTGCCAGGAGAACGACGAGCGGCTGACCAAGGTCGGTAAGTTCCTCAGGAATCATCATCTGGACGAGCTTCCTCAGCTTTGGTGCGTCGCCAGGGGGGACATGAGTTTCGTCGGGCCGAGGCCGGAAAGAAAATACTACATCGACAAGATAATGGAGGTCAACCCTGACTACGAGCGTCTCTACGAGCTTCGTCCGGGGCTGTTTTCCGAGGCCACACTTACGAACGGCTACACCGGCACACTTGAGAAAATGCTGACAAGACTTGAGATGGATCTGGACTACCTTGAGAACAGGTCGTTGTGGGGGGACACACAGATCATATTCAAGACCGTCACCTCCATTCTTGGCGGTAAGATCTTCTAAGACAATGAGATTGGATCCCACATTAAACCTGCGCCGGATCGGCGGCAAGTACATGATCGTCAAGGCTGTCGGCGGCAAGGCCAACATGACCGACGTGATCACCCTGAACGAGACGGCCGCCCTGCTTTGGGAGAGATTCTCAGACATGGACTTCACGGAGGAGGAGATGGCGGAATGTCTCTGCGGAGAGTATGAGGTTGACATCCAGACGGCGAGGAACGACGTGCATAATCTTTTGGCGAAATGGAAAGAGTGCGGGATGCTTTCCTCGTCCTGCTGAGGGCGGGTCTGTGGGGAAAGTTTCCTGAGAACCGGGGACTGTTTCCGCTGGATGAGGAGGAATGGGAGCGGGTGTTCGCCATGTCCAGAAGACAGTCGGTCTCCGGAATAGTCTTTGACGGGATCTGTCTTCTTCCCGAGACGCTTCAGCCTTCACCGGCGGTTTTCGCCAAATGGATTGTCATCGCGGATGCCATCGAGGAGTTCAGCGGGCGGATGAACGCCGCGCTTAAGGATCTCACCGGATTGTTTGTCAGTGAAGGGCTTAGGCCGGTACTGCAGAAAGGCCAGGGGGTCGCGGCGCTTTATCCTGAGCCTTCGCACCGGGTGTGCGGGGACATTGATTTTTATTTTCCGGAAAGACAGCCGCTTCGACAGGCTCCGCGAACGGGAAAAGAATCACCTTCTTCAGTCGCTGATCCCGCCAAGGTGACAGGGGAAACAATGGATGACAAGGCGGTGGAGCTGGTGAGGAGACACGGCGTGACGGTGACGCGGATGCCGGACGGGAGCCAGACCTACGAATGGCACGGCATCGATGTCGAGCATCATTCTGCGATCATCGACCTGCGCTCCCCTGCCGCCATCAGGCTGTCCGGCGAGCTGGACGAGACACGGGAATTCGTCCCGACGGACATCGCGGACGGCCTGAGGGTGCCTTCCCCTGCCCTCAACGCCTTGATGCTGAACTCGCATATTCTTAAACACGCGCTCGGCAGAGGAATCGGACTACGTCAGATGTGCGACCTCGCGATGGCATACCACAGGATCAGCGAGGAGGGAAAGATTGATGAATATGGCGGGCGGATCCTCGCGTTCTACCGCCGTGTCGGGATTGTGAAATGGAGCAGGTTGCTGCATTCGTTCCTGGTCGGAGTAATTGGACTGCCGGAGGCGGAACTGCCATATTCAGAGAAGATTGTGCCTTACGGGGCGCTCTGGAGGATCGTGGAGGAAGGCGGGAATTTCGGGCAGCACCGGGAGACGGGTGCCTCGGCAGGGACGGTTGTCTCGGCAGGCCCGGCGAGCGGAAAGAGCGGTGTGTTCAAGAGAAAGCTGGGGACGGCGGGAATGTTTCTGCGGAGGGCAGGATTCTCTTTGCGGTTCGCTCCGAAAGAGGCGTTTTGGACAGTTTTTGACCTTGCCAAGGGACAATTCAGAAAATAATAACGACTTTTGTACAGTCATGGACTTGAGCAAAGGCCGATTCAGAAGATAAATGATGGAGGAAACACGGACATATTCATACAAGGTGGCGGGACTGAATTTTTCGGTCATCGCTCCGGTAGGAATTGACATCGAGGCGCTTCTGCCGTCGTTCAAGGACTTCCGCGCCACTTCGGGGGAGATGTCCGCGCCGGAGCCGCACCGTGAGCTGCTCCGCCTCACACTACAGGCGGATCCCATTGAGATTCCGTCAGATGCCAAGGAAGTCGAAACGGATGACAACGACATGGGACACACCAGGCTTCTGAGGACAGAGGACGGACGCTACTGCGTCGAACTAAGCGGCAGCCGGGACGGAAAGGTCTTGGGTACGTTCATAGCAGACGCTTCATTCTCAAGTGTTTACGCATCTATCAGGACTGATGCCGCCACCGCCGGCAGCATCCTTTCCTCCATGCTCCGGATCGCGTTCGCGCAGGCGGTCATCCTCCGCGAGGGGCTGTCGATCCATGCGTCCGCCGTCGTGTCGGACGGAAAGGCTTATCTCTTCCTCGGGAAGAGCGGCACGGGCAAAAGCACCCACGCAAGGCTGTGGCTCAAGAATATTCCCGGATCACACCTGCTGAACGACGACAATCCCGCCGTCAGGCTGATCGACGGATCGCCCGTCGCGTTCGGCACCCCCTGGAGCGGGAAGACCCCGTGCTACCGCGACGAATCCGCTCCCGTGGGAGGGTTCGTCCGCCTCAGGCAGGGAGACGCCGACATATTCACGGAAAAAGAGGATGTCGCCGCCTTCGTCGCGCTGCTTCCGAGCTGCTCTGTGATCCACAGCGACGCCAACCTACAGTCGATGCTATACGACACACTCACAAGACTTTCGGAACGGGTTCCGTTCGGAGAGCTCACTTGCCTTCCGGACGATGAGTCCGCCATTGTTTGTCATAAGAATATAAAATCGATCATAAAATGAAGACTAGATTGTCACAACTGCTTCTGATCCCGCTTCTGGGCATGGCCGTTTCCTGCGGATCGGCGAAGAAGTACGTCTACCTCAACGACATGACCCCGGGCACAGGGTATCCTTTTGATTCCGCCCACGAGGCCGTCATCCAAGCCAACGACAGGCTCGGCATCACGGTCAGCTGCAAGCAGCCGGAGCTCGCCATCCCGTTCAACATCCAGAGCGGCTCGTTCAAGATGTCCTCGGACGGAACAGCCTCGTCATCCCCGGCGGCCAACGAGGCGGGCTACAAGGTCGACGCCAAGGGAAACATCGAGTTTCCTATCCTTGGAAACATCCATCTTGAAGGACTTACCTTGAGCCAGGCCTCGGACAGGATCAAGAATCTGATCATCGACGGCGACTACATCAAGGCTCCCATAGTGAGCATGGAGTTCCTCAACTTCAAGTACACCGTCTGGGGAGCCGTGAGCAAGAACGGAACGTTCACCGTGGAGAGCGGCAGGATCACCTTGCTGGAGGCGATCGCCAATGCGGGCGACCTGACCAACAAGGCAAGGCTCGACAGGGTGGCCGTCATCCGGGAGGAGAACGGCGACAAGCGGATCTACTTCCACGACATCCGCAACAGCAACATCCTCCAGTCGCCTTGTTTCTTCCTGCAGCAGAACGACATCATCTACGTGCAGCCTAAGTTCGGCAAGAAGGACAGAGAGGACAGGAGCATGCAGATCGCCACAATGTTCATGAGCGCCATCACAGCCGCGAGCTCCGTCATCTGGGCAACCTCGACACTCAGAAAAGACTAGTCCCGTCACTCCTATAATCAACGAATATGCAGACAAACAATACCACCGGCAGAAACGATCAGGATGTCAACATCATCGACATCCTGCTCTTCCTGCTCTCCAAATGGAAATGGTTCGTCGTTTCCGTGATAGTGTTCGGCAGCCTGGCCTGGTTCCAGTACGCCAGGACTCCGAAGACCTATTTCCGCTCCGCCACCGTGATCATCAAGGATCCGTCCAACAAGATCTCCTCGGCGGGACTTGACCGCTACGACAACTACATCAACAAGGTGAACGTCGCCAATGAGATCCTCCAGTTCCGGTCCAAGAAACTGATGCGGGAGGTTGTGAGCCGCGTCAACGCCGACATCGACTACAAAGTCAAGGACGGCCTCCAGATGACGGAGCTCTACAAGAAGTCTCCGGTCTCTGTCCGCTTCCTGGACACGACTCCCGAGACGCGGCTGAGCATGGTCGTGACCCCGGTGGACAGCGGCAAGGTGATTGTCTCCGACTTCGGTACGGTCGACGGCGACAAGAAATTGTCGGTCAGGATGAAGGACACGGTCAGCGTGGAGGGAGTGCGGCTCATCATCGCCCCTACCAACTACTACACGACCTCCTGGATGGGCGAGCATATTCAAGTGACGAAGAACCCCCTCTCGTCGGTGGTCGGCTACTTCGTCTCCAGTCTCGGCATCAGGCAGGAGGAGGACGAGGCCTCGATTCTCACCCTCTCCCTTAAGGACCGCTCCTCCGCAAGGGCGGAAGACGTGCTGAACATGCTGATCTCGGTCTACAACGAGGAGGCCATCAACGACAAGAACCAGGTGGCCATCAACACCGCCGAGTTCATCAACGAGAGGCTCATCATAATCGAAAGCGAGCTGGGAGGCGTGGAGTCCCATCTGGAGTCCTTCAAGCGCGAGAACCGGATCGTGGACATCGCGACGACAGCCGGGATGTATGTCGGTGAGTCCCAGAAGTACAACACCAACGTGATGGAGCTTGAGACCCAGCTCCGCCTGGCCACCTACATCAAGGACTACCTCACGGACCCGACAAGGGAGATCGACCTGATCCCCGCCAACACGGGCATCAGCGACATGAACATCGAGAGCCAGATCGCCCAGTACAACACCGTGAAGCTGCGCCGCGACAAGCTCATCGAGGACAGCAGCGAGAAGAACCCGATCGTGGAGGAGCTGAACACCTCGCTGAGGGCGATGAAACAGTCCATCATCAGGGCCGTGGACAACATGATCGTCAGCATCAATGTCCGCCGCAACGACGCGCAGTCGCGTGAGTCACAGGCACAGTCCCGCGTCTCGTCCATCCCTACCAAGGAACGCCAGATGCTCTCGATCGAGCGCCAGCAGAAGATCAAGGAGTCGCTTTACCTCTTCCTCCTGAACAAGCGCGAGGAGAACGCCCTCTCCCAGGCGATGGTGGACAACAACGCGAGAGTGATCGACGGAGCCTCCGGGCCAGGCGATCCGATCGCCCCGAGCAGGAACAAGATCCTGCTTCTGGGACTGCTGCTCGGACTGGCCGTGCCGGGAGTCATCTTCCTGATGATCATGTTCCTTGACACGAGGATCCACACCAGGAAAGACATCCAGGGCAAAGTCAGCGCACCGTTCCTCGGAGTGATTCCGGAACAGGACAAGGACAATGAGGGTTTCGCCTCGGAGGCGTTCAAGATTGTCCGCACGAACATGTCCTTCCTTTCAAGAAAAGAGAAGATCAAGGTGATAATGTGCACCTCGTTCAGTTCCGGGGACGGAAAGACTTTCGTCTCCGCCAACCTGGCTAAAAGCTTCATCTCCGCCAGGAAGAAGGTGATCCTTGTGGATCTTGACATCCGTAAGGGAACCCTGACCTCACAGTTCGGCAAGCACAGCCACCACCACACCGTAGGCATCACAAACTTCCTGGCCGACTCTGACATAGCGCTGGATGACATCATCACCCACGAGACCGGTGTGGAAGGCCTTGACCTCATCCCGTCAGGCTCCATCGCGCCGAACCCCGCCGAACTCCTGATGGACGAGAGGCTGGATGAGATGTTCGCCGAGTTGAGGAACCGCTACGACATCATCATCACAGACTCCGTTCCTGTCGGTCTTGTGGCGGACGCGACGATCGCCAACCGCGTCGCCGACATCACGCTCTTCGTGGTGAGGGCCGGCCGCCTTGACCGTCGCCAACTTCCTGACATCGAGACCATGTACCAGGAGCGGAAACTCACGAACATGTCGCTGATCCTCAACGGCGCCGACTACCACCATCACGGCTACGGCTATGGCTATGGCTACGGGTACGGGTACGGCTATGGTTATGGCTATGGCTACGGCTACGTGGATGGCAAGAAAAAGAAACGGAAAAAGTAGCCGCTGATCTTGTAGGGAGAAACATCTTCCTGCTCGGGGATAGTGCAAAATGCGGAATAAGCGATTTTAATCACTGAATATAAAATAATTACTCGATTTTCTTGCGAGTTTCACAAAATAGTTTTATTTTAGGGAAATTTCTCATAGAAGGGAAATTATGCGAATTTGAGAGGAAAAAACAAAAAGTACAAAGCTATGTTCATAAAACTTAATCAGGGGTATGTGGCCCCGGAAACAAATCATGTCAGCGTGGCTCTCGAGTGTGGAGTCTGCGCCGTGTCGAAGGAAAAGGTGGTCAATGGCAACAACACTTCAACAACAATTGAGCATCAGGACGGAGACTCCTTCGTTATCGGGGAGTGGGACTAAAATGCCACGTGATAAGAACTAACATAATAATAAAATCACTATGAAAAGAGAATTTCTCAAAATAGCGTTCCTCGCCACTGCGATGGCAGGCGTGTTTGCCGCATGCGAAAAAGAAGATAATAATCCCAGAGACGGAAAGGGTTCAGACAAGCGTTTGATCTCATTCTCGGTTTCGGAAGCAAAGACAAAAACAGCCTACGATGCCGATGATCACTGGCAGATCAACTGGGTAAACGGTGACCAGGTACGGATCTTCTGCAACGAGGCGGAGGATGTCAAACAATCAGACTATTCAATCATCAACATCGGCGGAACTGACGGGAAACAACACAAGGCTAACCTTGAGGCAAAGACCGATGGCCTTGCATGGGGAGGGAACGATGACACCCACAATTTCTATGCGGTCTATCCGGCGGATGAGAGCCGGGTGGCAGTTGACGCGTCGACAGGAATAGCGACATTCTCCGTTAGTCACAACCAGACCTGTACAGTTCAAGGTACGGTTGACGCAAGTGGACACTACACCACCGTCCCTGACATGAAGGAGGCCTACATGGTGGCCAACCTATCGACGAAGCCTATAGACAATGTAGAGTTGAACTTCAAGCCGATCATGACAACTCTGGAGATCACCGTACAGGGAGTCAACGCTTCAGCTGCCAACCAACGTGATGTCGCGCTTACAGGAATAAGCGTGATCAACAAGAATGCCACTTACTCAGGAGTCACATCAGGAAAGTTCAAGTACGACATCTCAAATAAGACGATGTGGGAAAGTGGAGCGGAAACACCAACCACAGAAACTTACTACGTCGGTGTCAAGAACGGAGATAAGGCGTGGGTGGATCTCAAGTCAGGAGAATCCATAACTCTGACCGTCTTCCTGCCTCCTGTCGTGATCGACAAAGACAACCAAGTGACGATTCAGGTTCACGCCACAGGTGAATTGAGTGCCATAATCGGTGGCAAGGTCGACAAGAACGGCAAGGAAACCAATATCGCTCCGAGTGCGAAAGCGAAGATAGCATTACCGAATATGCCCGAAACCAAATCGGGGAATAACTGGATCACCCCGCTTGATGACATGATTTACGTTCAACAGTTGTCGATACCGGGGACACACGATGCGGCGGCCTATTCAACAAATTTATTTAATGCAGGGCAAACTCAGGGATTAGATATTGAGCAACAATTTGAGTTGGGAATCAGAGCATATGATATGCGTACTGCTTTTAAGGCAGATGGCATAGGCTCACAAAGCGGTGAGATGTGGATGTGGCACGGTATAACCAATTGCAACATTTCTTTGGAGAGTGTGATGACAACGTTAAGCAATGCATTAAAGAATAATCCTGGAGAATTTGTCATTTTGCAATTTAGACACGAAAATGAATTGCCGGCAAGTTACAAAAGGACGAAAAAATGGGACGAAATATACAACGTCCTACACAAATTTGATTCTCAGATAGTGCAATGGAGACCAGATCTTACTATTCATGACTGCCGAGGTAAATTCATAATAATTACACGTGACGATTACACAAATAGGACGAAAGCAGCTTTGACTCAATCTTATCCATCTGGTAGCACTTTTACCACCACACTTACAAATGTAATTGGTGCAAGTACGTCATATCATGTTCAAGATTATTATCAATATTATGGAGACGGTGGAGAAGAAAAGATCAAACAGATACTGGATCTATATAATACGAAAACAAAAATATTCTCCAATATAGACTCCCCATTCTTTGCAGAAAAAGCCTGGGCTCTAAACCATACGTCAGGATACGATGGGATTTCAGGAACAACAGGCAGCTACCAGAAGAATGCGTCACAAGTACACAGGCCAATTCATAATAGCCTGACCAACGAAACTGACTTCGGTCCAACCGGCATCGTCTTCATGGATTGGGTAGGAACACGTGAAGCATCCTCCTACACCGTCTACGGCGACCTTCTCCCACAGGCCATCATTGACCACAACTACAAGTACAGGATGCTTCGCGCGACAGCACAGGGCACCAGTAACTAACACAAAATAACAACAACTACACATTATGAAAAAACAACTGATAGCAACAGCATTGATCGCACTGGCGGGCATTACCGCCATGGCGCAGCAACCTACAGTGAAAACAGATACGACGGTCACGGTTGAGTACAGCTCCGACAGGTACAGGGTCGAGACCGCACCGTTCAAGGCGAACTGGTTCGTCGGGGTGGACGGCGGAGCGCAGGTCTACTTCGGCGAGCACGACAAGCAGTGCAAGTTCGGCGACAGGCTCGCCCCCGCACTCAACGTGTATGTGGGCAAATGGTTCACCCCTGCCATCGGCGTAAGGCTCGGCTACAGCGGCATCGGACAGAAAGGCGCGACGCAGGATTGGAGCCCTACTCACTCGACAGGCAAGGAGGTTCCCGGCAAGGGCGGACACGGCTACTGGCTCAAGAGGCAGGAGTTCAGCTTCTGGAACATCCACGCCGACGTGATGTTCAACCTCGCCAACGTCATCTGCGGCTACAAGCCGGAGGGACACTTCTGGAACCCGTCGCCTTTCATCGGGGTCGGTCTGGCGCATGTTTACTCGGAGGAGCCTAAGAACAGCGAGATCAGCGGCAACGTCGGCCTCAACAACGCCTTCAGGCTCTGCGACGCGCTCGACCTCAACGTCAACATCCACGGGATGATGGTCAACGAGGCTCTTGACGGCGAGTTTGGCCACCGCTGGGGCGAGGGCAACCTCTCCGCCACCGTCGGCCTCACCTACAAGTTCAAGCCTCGCGGCTGGGACAGGAGCAAGGTGGTGAAGGTGGTGGAGACCTCCGACATCTCCTCCTACCAGCTCGCCCTCGCCGAGCTCAAAGCCGAGCGCGAAAGACTTGAGAAAGAGCTGGCCGGGCTCAAGGCCAGGCCTGAGATCATCGAGACCACCAACACGATCGCCTCCCCATACTTCGTAAGGTTCGAGCTCGGGAAGAGCGCCCTCTCCAAGGAGGCCAGGGTCAACCTCGGACTTCTCGCCGAGATCCTGAAGACCACCGGAGCGAGGTTCACCGTCAGCGGCTACGCCGACGCCGCCACGGGCAACAAGAAGATCAACGAGAAACTCAGCCGGGACCGCGCGCAGGCCGTCTACGACTGCCTAACGAAGGAGTTCGGAGTCCAGGCTTCCCAGCTTGAGATCGACTACAAGGGCGGTGTGGACAACATGTTCTACGACGACCCCGCTCTTAGCCGCGCGGTAATCACAAGAGCAATGTAATCGCGGATTCAAACCTATCCGAAAAGACAGGAACTATGGCGGGCACTCCGTGAGTGTCCGCCATAGTTCCTTTTTGCATCTAGTATCGATCTTCCGTAAGCATTCGATAAAGTACGACTGTCAGTTTGATTAAGTGGTATATAACTTTG
>ERZ1026772.13-NODE-13-length-136129-cov-38.204345_pt1 | contig 136129 bp, 191 predicted proteins | sample MGYA00380124_ERZ1026772 | MGnify/ENA primary metagenome ERZ1026772 (study PRJEB33269, sample SAMEA4719760) | human gut metagenome | biome: human-associated habitat; feature: organic feature; material: feces | place: Cameroon | collected 2013-10 ...
CAATAAAAGTGGATTTCTAAAACAGGAAGTTGCTTTAGCAGGATTATGTGCTACATACAACGCTAAATGGTTCGGTGGATATGCTGGAATAGTGCATACAAAAATAGGCACAGAACGTAATTACTATAATGAAGCAATTAGAAATGTACTCAAACAAGCACCTATGCTTAAAGACGTAACATTTACTTGTGGTGATTATCTTAATATTAAGCCATGCAACGCAGTAGTTTATTGTGATCCACCATATCAAGGAACTACAAAATATAAAGATGACTTAAATTATGATACATATTGGAATTGGGCTAGAGAAATAAGTAAAGACAATATTGTTTTATGCAGTGAATATAATGCGCCATCAGATTTTGAGTGTATATGGAGCAAAGAGTTGACTACTACGTTAGACAAGGCAAGTAGGAGCAAGTCAGTAGAAAAATTATTCAAGTATAAAGGAAAGTGATAAAATTTGCAATATCAAGGTGGTAAATCAAGAATAGCTAAAAATATAGCGGAGGTAATAATAAATGAGGTATCAAGGTGGAAAGAGCAGAATAGCGCAACAGATAGCAGATGTCATAACTTCGCAGAGAGAGAGAGTAATGACACTTTCGTAAGTTTGTTTTGTGGAAGCTGTGCTGTCGAAGTTAAACTCGCTAATTTATTTAATAAGGTTGTATGTAATGATAATCACAGATATTTAATTGCTTTATATAAAGCTTTACAAAATGGCTATAATCCTCCCACTTATATTACTAAAGAGGAATATAAAAGAGTACATTCTAATATTGACAATGAATTACCTGAATATATTGGATTTGTTGGCTTTGGTAGTTCATTCGGTGGAAAATGGTTTGGAGGTTATGGCAAAAGTAAAAAACCTAACGGAGAAATTAGATGGCATTCAGAGGAAACAAAAAGAGCATTAGAACGTGATATGAAATATCTAATGAACGCCAAATTTACCTGCCTTGATTATAAAGATGTAGTGATCTCTAACGGTTCAATAGTATATGCTGATCCACCCTATGCAAATACAACTACATATCAAGGACAGAAATTTGATACGAATGAATTTTGGGATTATATGCGTGAAATAAGTAAGGATAACAAAGTTTTTATTTCAGAACAAAACGCACCCGATGACTTTGAATGTATTTGGGAGATACCTTTCACAAGAACTTTGGACAGGAATAAAAATAATCAGTTCAAAGTTACTGAAAGATTATTTACATATAAGGGATAATATAAAAATTTAATTACAGGAGGATATATAACATGAGTTGCTTAGTAGTAAATTTATTCGGTGTACCCGGTGCAGGTAAAAGCACTGGGGCAGCTTATATCTTTAGTAAACTTAAATTAGCTGGTATAAATGCTGAACTAATTACAGAATTTGCAAAAGACAAAGTATGGGAAGAAAATTCAGTAATATTTCAACCCGACAATCAGGCTTACATATTTGGTAAACAGTTTTATAGAATGAACCGTTGCAAGGACAAGGTTGATGTAATTGTAACCGACTCTCCCTTGTTACTATCTTCATTTTATAATTCTAGTGAAATTCTCGGCGAAGCTTTTAATAAGACCGTATATAATTGTTTCTGTTTATTCAACAATAAAACGTATCTATTAAAAAGAGTAAAACCTTATAATCCTAATGGCAGACTTCAGACCGAGGAAGAAAGCAATTCTCTTGTTGCGCCACTGTTAGAAAAGTTAAACGCTTGGAATGTTTCATACACTATCCGTAATGGTGATATTAACGGGTACGATAATATTGCGAATGAAATTTTAGAATATTTAAGAAGCAACTAAAAAATATAAATTTTCTAAAATTCGACCCCTCTCTATCCTCGGTAAAACAAGGGATAGAAAAATCAAAAACTACAATAAAACCTTTCTTTTATTGTAAACCTTATATAAATTCAATAATAAATATAGAAACTTTTAAGAGGAAATATAATGAAAATAATAAACAGGAAACAATTATCTCAAATGCCTAATGGCACGGTATTTATGCTCTATTCCCCCAAAGTTTTAGGTGACGAAATTCATATTATAACAGGAAAATTTATTGACGAAGATGGTTATAATGGTGAAATAAGTTTAACACCCTATTTTGACATTAATGACATTGAATGTACTAACTGGCGTTCTAATGATACTACTGATTGGGAATATGACGATAATCAATTGTTTGCGGTTTTCAGTAAACTTGAAATCCAAATAATGATTCAAATTTTACAATGGTCTTTAACAGGATGCGAAGATAATGGATTAAATTGGTTTGAAAGTTGTTATATTTATAATGATGTTATTATTCCAGAAAATGAATTAAGCGAATGGACTAATAATTAAGTGATTTGGATTTTCAAAAGGAGATAACAAATGAGCCAACAAAACGAATTAAAAGATTTCTGGAGACGTACAGTCACAATATATGTTGATAATGTTCTATTCCAACGTTGCCAATATGTACCCATTTATGACTTTCGCCCACCTGATAAAATTGAAACAAATGACATTAAAAGTCTTATAGATAAACATAGCTCTTATTACAATGAAGAAGTTTATAATATGTGCAAAAACAAATTCAATGGAGACATATGGTATAAAAATGGCTATGTTAAAATTTTTAATTATCTACATAGTGGATATTTAACATCATACAGCCTTTATAAAATCAAAAATACAACTCTTGTAACTATAAAAACGACTTATAATAAAACATATTACAGTATGAGTAAAATGATGGAGTGCACTGAACCTGATGACTTTATATCTTACATGAAAGATAGAGGTATGACAGTTTGCCCGATGATAAATAATTAAAGGAGTAATAGAATATGAATAATCTTTTTATAATTCTAGCTATGATTTTCTGTCATATTGTAGATGACTATTATTTACAAGGTTGTTTAGCCTCAATGAAGCAAAAGAAATGGTGGCAAGAAAATGCTCCACAAAAGCTATATAAATATGACTATATAGTTGCATTAATAATGCACTCTATGAGTTGGTCGTTTATGATAATGTTACCAATAGCAATATCAATGTCGTTTAACGTTCCTATTACATTTTTGATCGTCTTTATTTGCAATGCTATTATTCATGGGATGGTAGATAATCTCAAAGCAAATAAATTAAAAATAAATCTTATTACAGACCAATCAATACATCTTTTGCAAATAGCTGTTACAGCAGTTATATTTATTTACTTGAGGTAAAAATGTGATATGAAAGAAACAAGACAAACAATACAAAAAACTGTTTCGATAGATGTAGATTTTTCAATCGGTACAAATGATATATTCAACTGGATTACATTCTGCAACAACATAGACGAATTAAAATATATAAATCGCTACATTCAACGAAAAAATCAGAAGCTTGGAAGAACCTGATAATGACGATTTTAGGTCGAGGGCATAAATTAATATGAGTAACAAATTAATAAATTACATAATTGAAACAATTGCAGAGCAATATGGTTTTACTCAAAAGAAAGCAACAGAAATATTAGACTCTGTTGAATTTGAAAAACTATATGCCGAAATGCCAGATTACATCCATCACTACGATGCGGAGTATTGGGCAAAAGAAATATATGAAACATACTTAAATATAATATTAGAAAAGAGCATCACACAGTCCTATAATTGTAAAATCATTACACTTACTCCACCGAAAGACTTCATATACAAAAATGTTCAGTCAAACGGTGAATTGGAATATAAAAATTATCCCATTTCAATAGACAGTTGCATTGCTGACGAAATTCAAAACCTATGGAACAAAGGAGTCCATACTACTGGTTGCTGTTGCGGACATGGCATTAACTTAGGATTTATTCAAGTTGAAAATGAAGATATCTCCAAAATGGAAGACATGGGTTATGAACATTATCTTTATCCCGCCCAGTTTGGTGGCATTAAACGCAAAGATGGTTTTATTCCAAAGACAGGATATAAACATAATATTGATAAAGCAAACCCTTATGTAGAAAGGTATAAAAGCTAATATGAACAAAATAATTTATCTTGATAATGCAGCTACAACACCAATAACAAAACCTGTTCTCGAAGCTATGTTTCCCTATTTAACAGAAAATTACGGCAATCCATCATCACTATATTCTCTAGGAACTAAAGCAAAAACAGGAATAGAAAACGCTAGGAAACAAATAGCAAAAGCTATTAATGCTAAGCCCGAGCAGATTATATTCACCTCTGGAGCAACCGAGGCTAATAACTGGGTTTGTTCAAGTTTTAATAGAGTAATGTGTTCTTTTTTTGAACATCATTCCATTCTTAATAATCCTCACATACTTTTTAAGACAAGTTCGAATATATCATTATCCGTATTATTTGAACAAATACCCGAATATGAACAATTTATGCCTGATTTGTACTCTCATATGTTTGTAAACAATGAAATTGGGGAAATATATGATATTAAGACTATGGCTGAAATTTGCCATAAGTACGATATTCTTTTTCATACTGACGGAACACAGGCTTTCGGGCATATACCGATTGATGTAATTGATTTAGACATAGACTTTCTATCTCTTAGTGGTCATAAATTCCATAGCTCAAAATTCACCGGTATACTCTACATAAAAGAGCCCGATAAGTTTAAGCCTTTCCTCTACGGTGGCGCACAGGAAAAGAAACTTAGACCGGGGACAGAAAACGTAGCAAGTATAGTTGGAATAGGTAAAGCTTCAGAACTTTATAACTATTCTCCTGAAAGAGATAAACGTTGTAGAGAAATTCAAAATAAATTCTATAATGCTTTCTCACAAATGACAGATGTACACTTTAATACAGACATGGAACATTCCATATCATCAACTCTTAATGTTGGATTTAAAAGCGTTGAATCTGAATCCCTCATGTTATTACTTGATATGGATGGTATTTGCGTATCAGCAGGTTCAGCTTGCAATAGTGGTTCATTAGAACCTAGCCATGTGCTAAAAGCTATTAATTGCCCTGAAGAATATATCTACAACAGCATTAGATTAAGTTGGGATGATACACTTGCTGATGAAGAAGTAGATTATACGATTGATAAAATTATAAATAATGTAAAGAAAGTTAGAGGTTATGTATAATGAATAAGTTTGAAAAAGTAAGTTTTGAGCAGTATGCGAAGTCTGTCGGTGGGGATTCAGATTTACGCACAGAATATAGTGATATTAAACTCCCTAGACGAGCAACAACAGGTTCAGCAGGATATGATTTCTTTGCACCGTTTGATTTTGAATTAACACCCGGAGAAACAATAAAGATACCCACGGGAATACGAGTATTACTTGATAGTGATAAATTCCTCGCTATTTATCCTAGAAGTGGTCTTGGATTTAAGTATCGTTTACAGTTAGATAACTCTGTAGGCATTTTAGATAGTGATTACTCGGGTTCAAATAACGAAGGACACATTTTTATTAAGATAACAAATGATGGGCATGAAGGTAAAACAATTTCAATTAAGAAGGGCGAAGCTTTTGCTCAAGGAATAATTACACAATATTTTGTTACAATAGATGATGAAACTAGTGGCATTAGAAATGGTGGATTTGGGAGTACAACTTGCAAATAATGAGGATTAATTATTATGGAAGATAATAAATTTAATTCAGAAGATATACGCTTATATACAGTAAAAGAAGTATCAAAAATTCTTCATACAAATACAACTTATGTATATGATTTAATTAAAGCTAAAAAAATACCAGCTTTAAAATTAGGGTCATATAAAGTCAGGCATTCTGCATTAGTAGAGTTTCTTACAATTAATGAAAATAATGATTTGACCAACCCGTATGATATAAAGCCGTTATAACTTTAGGCATAAACTATTATACTTAAGTAATATAATTTTATCTCTTACACGTCCACAAGCAATAAAAATCCCGTCCACAACTTTTTTAAATGTGGACGGGATGTGGACGGCTAAGAGATTTTTCTTTTATTGAATGTTATTTTGCAAAGCTATTCAATCAGTTTAAATCTCTGCATTTGGCTTGAGATCAAGCCTTGAGAGCCTCTTCAACGAGTACTGCACAAGCAACGGTAGCGCCAACCATGGGGTTGTTGCCCAACACGTTAACAAAACCCTCACTATCATTTATCGTATTTTGTAGCCCCTAAATTTCCTTTATTAAAGCCATTTATAAGCGATAAGCCTTGATGGTGCATTATTTATTTTCATTTATTATCATTTCTAATCGTCCACAAAAACTCAGAAAAGGTGGACGTAATGTGGACGCATTCTGAAATATTAGGTAATTTTATCGCCCTTAGTATCCTCGCTCATACCATATATGTTATTTAAAGTATTTCTTCCCTCTTCAGACATTTTTTCAGAAACGTGCTGATAGATTTGTAATGTTACCGTTACGTTCTTATGTCCAAGTCTTTGTTGCACATATTTAATAGGTGCATTATTCTCAGCAAGCATTGTACAATGAGTATGTCTTAATGAATGAAAATTAAATTTAATACCTAATTTTTTAGTAATTATAGCAGTCGTATGTTGCATAATTCTAGGCTGAATAAATTCACCGTTCTCTCTCACGGTAACAAAATCAATTAATTCACCCGACACATTATTAATCCTTTTTATACTATCATTTGTAAAATAATTATGTGTATATAAATTACCATACTTCTGCTTATCTAATATTTGTCGTTCCCTTTCCCTTTTTAATATATTTATAGTTTCATTGTCCACGTCAATAACTCTTACAGACCCATATTTTGGGGCAGTAATATACCAATAACTTTCTGATGTATCGTTATTTTTGTCTTTCTCTTGCCATTGTATCTGTTTATTGATTGTAATTGTTTTACTTTCAAAATCGACACAATCCCATGTAACAGCAAAAACTTCACCCATTCTCATGCCACATCTATACCCGAAAAGTAATGGTATATATGCCGTACTTCCCTCTGGAAAACGTTCTAAGATTTTTGATATATCTTCCTTTGAAATTATATACCTTTCTCCTATTCTAGTTGGCGTATCAGGTTGGGCATTCTTTAGTGGGAGTTTCAATGCCAATGTAGGATTATTGGCAATAAACCCTAACGGTTCAACAGCATAATTAAAAGCTGAAGTTAATATTCCTTTAATAGAAAGCAACGTATTTCTACTATATCCTAAATTAAAAAGATTGTTAATAAGTCTTTGCAATGTTGCAGAATTAATTGCTTTCAAAGCATAATGTCCAATATTGGGTTTAATATGATTATTTATCTTTTTAGTATATCCTATCACAGTATCAGGCTTTAGGTTCACCTTACAATATTCTTTAATCCAAAAATCAAAATAATCAGACACGCTCATTTCAGTTGGAATAAAATTTAATCCAGTTGTATTATAATCTAAATAGGCTTTATTTCCTGCTAATTCAGCTTCTTTTTTGGTTTTAAATCCACTTTTAGAAAGGTGCTGTCGCTTTCCATTTAATCTTGCTATTTCAAAGCGATACTCCCAGCCACCATTTCTTTTACGATACATTATTTTAGGCATAATTATTTCTCCATATAAAACTATCATTATTTTAAGGTAGTAGATTATTATACACCAAAATAAAAGTTATGTCAAGATATATTATAGTACAAATAAAAAATCTCAAACAAAAACGTAAAAAATAGGGACACCAGATTTTACTCTAGTATCCCTTATCTATTTGTTCAGTAATATCCCATATTACCGAAAACGTTTCCGGCAATTTATTATTAGTACCATTTATCTCAAAATAATATATAATAAGATTATATTCATTATCAGAAATTTGTTTAATCATATAGTTCTTAATACAACATCTCTTTATAATTCTTTTTATATAATGTAAATTAGTATAAATGGTGTCTTTAATATCTTCACCAAATAAAACATATTTTTTGTTGTTATGCGCTTTTATAATATATCTATTCATTATAATCACCCATAACTATTATATCATAAATATTTATTTGTGTCAATAAATATTTATGATATTTTCAGCATTTTCTCGACCTGCGCTCTCCACCGAACTGGGACATCCGCTAGGGTTATTTCTTTCGCAATAATACGCTTGTAAAAAATCTTAGCCATTATCTTCACCTCCTGCGATAAGTTCCGCAAGTTCACAGAGAGCAACTTCGTTGTCCTTGATGTCCTGCGCCTGCCGTTCCTGCATAAGTTCAAGCGCGGATTTCTGCGCAAGTTTCATGTGGATCACGGCTGTGCCGTCCATCTGACTCAGCGTCAGCGATACAGGCAGTGTATAGTTGAGCTGTACCGATGATTCTCCGTTATCCTCGACGGTGATTTCATCTGTTACGCCACTATCCTGCCAGATTGCCTTCGCCTCGTCCAACGTCAGCTTATCCGCCGACACCACAAGTTCCAGTGTCCTGCGCTGAGCAGACTGGTATGTTTCAGTACCTCCATATACAGCTATCGTATCAAGCTGTCTGCCGCCGTTAAAAATTATCATGATAAACCTCCTTATTGTTGGTAATGATATTTATTATTGTACGAATCCGGATAAGTAATCGTTATATCTGTCGTTATCTCTCCCGTGCTGGGTTGAGTGGAAAATGATGCCGAATACGACCAGCATGCTTGTAAGACAAAATAATACTTACCTGGCTCAAGTTGCATATTCATGAAACGACCACACGGTTGTGGGTCTTTTTTCAGGGATTGGTAGCACGATACGTAGTCAACCTTTTCAAATGATGACTCGTTATATTTATAGGCACCGAAATTGCACCTACCGTATTTTGACGCGATGCCACTAAATGAGTTGATTGTTATACCAACTACTGTGCTTTTCGCGAGTTGAAATGGCTTTGAGACAATAGACAAATGGTCGTTGATATCTGTGGTTTGACCCATGACATGTGAGCTTGCGATAAAAACCACTGAGAGCCCGTCTGAAGTAGTAGAGATAATTTTTGCATGAGAGTCGGCAGTCGTATCAGCAGTCCACTTTATGTTAGTTGGGTTTGAGGCACTGAAAATCTCGAACAATACGCCACCTTCATTGGAGTGCACTGTATCCTGCTCAACCAATACACCACCATTATTGACTGGCACAGCGGTATGCTCGTATATCACGCCGCCCTCGTTGCTGTAAATCGGCATATCATCACCCCTCAATCGTGCTTGCCATACCAGCACCCAGCAGGACAATTGGTTGTGGTAGCTGCGGCGGTGCCACTGGATATTCGGTGTAATCCTACAGTTCCGGCGGCGGTCTGTACCGCCTGATAAGCCGCTGAAGCCAAGCCCTTGACAGTTACATTTGCAGCAGTTCCATTCGTATTGACCGAGATTGTACCGTTACTGCCGCCTGTGGCAACCGAGCGTACGCCGCTGTTGCTGATAGTCGTGCCGGATATTGATATGCCTGTTCCAGCGGAGTATGTCGTGTTTGTATCTGTAAATTTAGCATTGGCAGGCACATCAGTGTTGACCGTGTGCCCGTTTACTGTATCAGCATTGCCACCGTCCGCTGGAAGCGCAGACGGGATATCTTCTTTAGTAGCAATTTCTTTGTCAAATAACTTACCCGTAGTTTTAGTTATCTCAAAAGCATTACTGCGTGTATCTTCATCAGTACCATTACCAACAGAAAAAAGCGTATCTGTATTACTTTTATTAAAAGCACCAAAAGCAACCTCATAATTATTACTACTTGCTTTAACTACCTGCCCATGAGCAAATGAACCTTCTTTAGAAGCCTCGCTACCTGTTCCCCCTGCATGTGTAACTATGTTTGAAGCGATAGTCATATAGCCCTCGGCATGAGAGTTGACCCCAGAAGCCGTTGTGTTCATTCCTTCGGCATGTGCTTCATCGCCAGAAGCGATTGTGCTAGAGCCTTCGGCATGAGAGCAATCTCCACTTGCTTGGGTATCAAGACCCTCTGCGTGTGAAAAATCATTAGCATGTGTTCTTAATCCTTCAGCGTGAGAGTATTTACCATAAGCATCGTTGTCTTTATAGTTATTAAAGACTTCTGAATTTGCACCTGTGCCTACTTTGCCAACACCAACACTTTCACTTATTTTCTTTGCACTCCAAGTTTTATTTGCGTCATTTATGGAAGAATCATCAATAATACTTCCGATACCAGAAATAACTATTTCTTCCTTTATTTTTTCGTCATAATATTTTAACCCCTCGTAATTAAGAAGCTTGTCATTATTATCTGACATTTTTTGATCTCCCTTCTCTATGAAGAAAAGGGCGCAGCTATAACGCACACGCCCTTAATTTCAAAGAATTATTCCGTTAAATCATTTTAGAGTTATCAAGCAAACAAACCATCAATATCAGCCTTCGTCACAACATTGGATGTTGTTGTTTCGAGTGCCTTTACCCGGTTGTCCATTGCAGTATTCTTCTCATCTGTATAAGACTTGGAAGACGCAAGTATACCCGTGTCTACATTATTTATAGCTGCAATAGCATCAGTGTTTGCCGTTACCTTTTCTTCTGTTTTGCCAATCTCAGTGTCGGTATAGCCCTTAGCCTGTGCAAGGATACCTGTAGTAGTATTGTTTATCGCTTCAATCGCAGTTGCATTTGCTTCAGACTTAGTTACCGCCCCCTTGAATGCTGTGTAATCTTCTTTAGAAATACCACCAACATCCTTGGTGCCGTCCTGAGTAACAATAGATACCTCGTTGGATGCAGAAATTACAACGCCAGCTCCAGCAGTATAAGCTTTGGCGAGGTCTGTAATCAGGAGATAAAGGTGGGATTCATTGCCAGAACCGTCTACTGTGTTTACTGTGAAATCAATATACTTATCGCCCACAACATATCCCTGAACAGGAATGTCAGCAACTGCTACCTCCTTGATTTCCGCAGACTTTACAAGGTAGTCCTTGGGAATATCGATAGTAGTGCCAGTTGCAACGCCATCCTTAGTAAGATTATAAGAAGCAATATAACCCTCGGTCGCTGTCTCGGCTTTGGTAATGGAATATTCAGGAACCTTTACAGTTCCAACCTTTTCATCAGTATAATCCTTTGCAGACTGAAGAGTGGTAGAATCATCTGTTGCCATTTTTGCCTTAAGCTTTTCGTCATAGTAACCAAGCATTTCAAAATTAACGATCTTTTCATTTACGTTTGTATCAGCCATAATAAATTCTCCTTCTGTGCATTTGCACCATATAAATGTTATTCAGCCATAAGACTGTGATATATTTTAACTCGGCTATGTACATCTCGCCGAAATAAAATCAAATATAATTTTAGAACAAGCTGTCTATATCAGCCTTGTTTACAAGTTCCCAATCAGGGCTAGAGCCTCCTCCACCAGAGCCAGAAGAAACAAGTTTTACCCACTTATCCTGCTTACCGTTCAGTATATACTTATCTGACGTGGAAGTCACAATAGCCATACTGCCCGGTCGGCAACTGGATATAGTTGACAGTATTCCCTGTCCCGCAGTCGTAGTCTTGGGAAGCATATCAATTTCAGAAACCTCGTCCACGGAAAATCGGCAGACATTAGTTTCGTAATCTATTTTAACTAAGCTAAGCATAACATCACCCCTTCCTTTACTCGTTCTTCACAGGCAGAGATTTAAGTTCATTTACGCAATCTTCCGCAAAATGATTGCCACCAAGCGCTTTGTATTTACTTAGCAACTCATCTATATTCTGCCTTTCGTATAAAGACATGTAGCCCATCTTCATGCGCGTGTTATATATTGCCAGAATTGAGTTCCTTAAAGAGCACTGCAAAGCAAGGCTTTGCTTGTCCAGCTCCTCAGACATTTTATCGCTTTGCTCCACCTGTTTCTCAACGAGAACAGTCAGATTGTCTATCTTTGCATTGATGCCGTCTTTGTCTGATGTCTTGCTAATCCACGACATAAACTTATTTCTCAGTGGTTTTACCACGAGTACAACAAGAGCAATGATCGCACTGACGCTCGTACAATATCCGGCAATCGTTTGAAGGTCCAAATTCTCCACGAATCCATTCACTTCCCCTCTTTCCCGGCGAGGGTCTTGATTTTCTCGAAGCAATCCTTACCGTAAGAAGTTACCGTAATTGTAAGAATTATTCCGCACATTGCCAGAATGCTTATCCCGTTGAGCATAGTAAGAGTAGTCTCGTCGCCCACGATATTGTACACCCTGGCAATCGGCTCTATCATACTGATGCTCACAGTAAACAGCCCAGTTCCCGCAGCAAAGCAGATTGTATAGAACAAACCCCATAGGAATTTCTTCCAGTCCCAAGCAACACTGTTTCTACGCGATATTGCCACGCCGAGGATAATATCGGCGGTTCTCATAAGAACCAGAGGGACGAGGAACGCACTCACCATAATCAAATTTTCTCGAACAGCACTAAGTATTTCTACCATAGTCTCATTTCCCTTCCTTTGTTATCTTCACGTCGAACCCAAGCCTTTCAAGCCTTGTCTTGTTGGATTCTGCGAGAGTCTTGTCCTCAAAGGACTTGGTCGCAGTTATCGTGTACCTTTCCGGGATTTCACCGTTGTTCTTGACCAACTCTCTAAACCAGTCCATATCGTACCCGAATTTCGCAAGCCAGTGGTCGCAGTCGGCGTGCCCGGAAGCGTACCCTCTGAGATGCGTTTCATGATGGCTTACAATATTCTCCAGCTTTATGGTTGGATAATTTTTCATCAGCCTGTTGCAAAGCTGTGCCATAAGCTTGAACGCTTTGAGGAAGTAGTCCTTGTCGGTCAGGTCGTCCTCGCATATTTCAACCTGTATGTACGCAGGGTTGTAGTTGTAACTGCCCTTTGAGCCGTTTCCGCAGCCCCAGCAGCAGATATTCCACGGGAGAATTTTCGCAGCCCTTACCTCGCCGTTCTTGTCCAGCCCGATGACCCCGTGTGGGCACACATCACAATCCGGGCGGTCGAAATAATTCTTGTAGGGATTCTCCCCACAAATCTCGGGTGCATTGACGTATCGCTTGAGATTCGGGTTATTTACGCCCGTCGAATGCACAATAATACCCGCAGGAGAACCAGCGGGCATCGGTCTATTCATTTTATAGGCGCCACTGTTTGTAGCATATGCCTGAAATGTTATTGCCATATATTTCACCTCTTTACTGATTTTCTAACGCAGCGACTCTGTCTGATAGTTGCTGACATAATGCTGATAGCTCCTTTACTTGAGCTGTTAAATCCTCGACTTGTGCTCTGAGATTACTGGTGTCAACAGTGGGCGAATATAGTCCTCCATCACTTCCGACAGACAATGAATTATCTGCGTCTGTCGAGAGAGTAATAATAGATGCCATATTAAGGAAGCTGTATGTTACAGTACCAGTTCCTCCATCAGCGTTGGATATTCCCCTAACTGCCAGCACAAAGACTGGTTTCCCCTCCAAGCCCGGATTGACAGAACCTGGATATAACTCTTCCGACCACGCAAATCGCGGCACAAGCGTTGTCTTAGCCTGGTCTAAGAACCTTTCAATAGGTAAATCTATTTTGTATTGAGGCTCATCGGTCTCGGCGGATTCGGGGTTCTTATAAAATAGCAGTGAGTTGTTGCTGAACAGCACCTTCTTGATTGCTATATTCCCGCCAGTATCTATCCACGCCTTTAGCTCCGTAAGGATCTCAGCTATATAGGCGTTGAAATGAGATTCATCAACATAATTAATTGTTGCCATTTTATACCTCCATCACACTGGCGAACACAGACTTAGCTGATTCGACAGCCTGTTCGGCACCGTAGGGTACAAAAGAATCGGCTGCTTTGCCCGATGTTATTGTTCCCTTACAATAGACGTTGCCCTCTTTATCCACGGAGAACGCATTAGACCTTTCTTTGCCATCGCCGTTACCAATAACGAATAGCATATTTTCAATACTTTCATCGTTGTATCTCCCCACAACAAAACGGTTGCTACCTGTGCTTGGTGTGATAAGCTGCTCCCCTATGACTACATCATAGTCTGCATTAGCAGTGGAATAATACCCATAAGCTAAAGCATTGACTCCATTTGAACCACAATTTCTTCCTATTGCACACCCGTAATCTTTTGTAACGCTATTGATGTTTCCGAATGATATTGCGTGACTAGAATTCTCGACTTTTGAGACATACCCTGACACCATGGAATAATTTGCCTTATCAGACTTACAGTTATGACCGCGTACCGATGTGTGATTCGAGTTCTTAACTGTGTTGCTATTTCCTCTTACATCACAGTTAGAACTGTCCTCCACAGACAATCCATATCCTAAAACAAAGTCCAACTCGCTCTTGGCGGAATCTGATGTCCTTGTTATGATGCCGCTATATCCTCCAATTATAGAGTTGTCGACACCGCTTACTCCCGTGTTCTGCCCCATTATAAGGCAGCCATTGGCTTTAGAAACTGGGTGGTAAGCCCCTGTCACATGCGTGAACTCGCAGTTGTTCGCCGTGTTGTATTTGCCCTCAACATGGCAACTGTCGCAGTTGTTCGCCGTGTTGTATTTGCCCTCAACATGATTACAGGAGCTGACTGTGTCCGCTGAGTAGCTTTCTACGCACCCGAGACCCTCGACATGTGAGTATTCTCCACTTACCGTGCCGCGAGACCCTTCAACGTGAGAAGACTCAGCGTGCTCCCCCGCAGAGCTGACGAAGCCCTCAGCATAACTATATTGTCCTTTAGCCTGAGTAGCAAAGCCTCTAGCCGTAGCATAATAACCTGTCTGCCCATCTGTTCCTGCAATGTTGGTAGGGGTCATTCCTCCGTAAGCTTCTTCGCCGTAGGCGTTAAAATATTCGCTCGTTATATCCCAGGGCGATGGTCTTCCGACACCCTCTCCACCATAAACACTTATTCCTTGTACGTTGGGTTCACCATTCTTATTTCCAATCCACCCTTTTGCTGGATTGCTAGTATAAAAAACCTTAACTGTATCACCCGTATTAATAATCTCTCCGGTCTTATTATAAAACGTATATTCTTTTTCTTCTATATCATCAAGAAAATAAACAAACACTTTATAAGTTTCATCATCAACTGCAATTACTCTAGCTTGTTTGCTTTTAATTGAATTGTCTATCTTTTCGCTATCATTTTTCTTTTGAACAGTAGAAATTAATTCAGTAAGTAATTCAGAATTTTCATCTCTATTATCAGCCACTCTTTCACCGCCTTATCATTACACACATTGCAAGTCATTTAAATTCACTAAACTCCGGTAGATTATCAACATTACATAATGAAATTGACATTTCATTTCCATTTATTGAAATCTCACTTATTAAAAATCTTACATTATCCAGCCCTAATTCTTCATTTCTGATCAATACAACATCTTCCACGTCTAAATGTGGAAGCATTGTACAATTCAATTTAATACTCATACCAATAATACTTTTCATTTTAAGATACATTTCAGCATAAGCGTCTACATTAGCCTGTTCATAGCCAAACATGTCCTCCATTGTTTTAGCAACACGATATCCGACAAGACTAATTCTCACCGGGGATTTAGGATTGTCATTTTCAGCAACACCAACGAAACTAGCACCATCAAAATTTTCTCCCCAGACAGTCACTCGATTCTTTACATCGGAGAAATTATAAGTCAGACTAGAAGAAATATATTCAGCAGTTACCTTGTCATCAAATACCCACATAGGGGCTTTGTTCTTAAACTCAAAGTCACTAGAGCCTCTTGTAAGAACTAAATGTCCTACATTATCATAATACATTCTGCATTTAAGACTATTAGCTAATTCTGTAAATATATCGCCAAAATATGAGCCTGTACTTAATTCAATATCTTCACCAAGTTCAATGTCCCTTGTATCAAAATCAATCAAAGGATTTATCGGGTCAGTAGGTCTGCCATTACCTTTTTCTTGTGAAAGCATATCTACAAACATTTGACCGACTTTATCGCCAAGCTCAATTTTAGTAGCATTTTCAAGACAAGCACCACCAGTTTCAGATGTAAGCAATCCAAATTTATCTACACAGTCAACACTGATAATATCATTTTCTTGTGATATTCCTGTTGTAGTAAAAACACCTTTACTAAACCAATACACATCACCTGTGTATCTGTCCTTTAATCCTTTATAATACCGGATTTTTTTATCGAACCAAAATGGACTATTCTCATTAGTATCATATTTATGGTCACGATTATAAATTTGGAAACTAAATTTTCCCTGAACACCTTGTCCATAAGTTTTAGAATAATTCTCGCTATCAATAATTATATCATCAGTAATCTCATAGATAGTATATTCTAAGTGGTCTAATACTTCAATTTTAGCAAGAACAATTTTCCCTTCGTTCTGCGCAAGTCCAACATAATTTTGGTCATAGATATCATAATACTCCATATCTATCACCTCAATCTGTCATTATTCTTGTTCTGGTTTGATTATCAGCATACATATCCCTTGTTTGCACAAAATCTATTTTAATAGAATATGTTTTATAATTTCCACTATCATCAGGAGTATATGTATGAAATGTAATAGCTCCAAACCACACATTACCCATTGTATCTTTTATTAATACTGGTTGTTTACTGTTTACATCAGACTTCCATTTCTGGAATGTCTTATAATCTCCACCTGTTAATCCATAATCAGGGCAAGAAATATGTCCAAGTAAAAAACTTAAAGAGAATGACTCATAATCCATATTGCCATAAGTAATAACTGGCTTCCCTCTCTCAGTATCACTTTTATCTCTCTTTATATTATGGTCAACATCTCCAATATCGGGATTTAGCTGTACCTTCCACGAGGATGTGACCTTGAACTGCTTATCACCATACATATAATTATAATAAATTCTTACATCTGTGATAGATTTAGACGGTCTTTCATAAGGCACTTCTGTTAAGAAATAAATCTCATAATCATCAAATTTAGTTGCGACAGGCACTTTGGCTTGTTGATATACTGTAGTTGTCGTAATTGGGATAACAACATATTGATAAATCATATCCCCGCCACAAGTATAATCAATATAACTTGTAGCAGAAGTTTGCTGAACAGTATCAAGATATTGTTGAGTACCATCAGAATTTATTCTTTGAATAATATAACTTGTAGGCGCAATTCCAGTGGCATTCTTCCAAGTTAATTTTACCATATTCTTTGTTATATCTACGGTTGCTTTCAAATCTGTAATTCCAACCGTTCCTTTGGGAATGGTGCAATTAATAACAGAGCTTGTAACTTCGACATTATCTTGTGTCACTATTGTAATTTTGCCTTTGAATATCGAATCTGGCAAAACCTCTCTAAAAAGATATTCCATTCTGCTAGACCATATTTTCTCACTCTGATTTATTATATTATCATCTTTATCATATATAATCCAATAATAATATTTAATTGGATAGTTGCCTTGTGTGGTTATACTAGCTTCACATTTTATAACCTCATTAACAAATGTCATTGTAGGTGTTATAGCAGGGATAGCCTTGGTGTTAAAATAGTAATAAGGAGAAATAACAAAACATTGATAAATTTCATATGGCGTATTTTCATCTAATTCAGGAGCAGTTCCTTCTATGCCCACAAAACCAGTTTTAGTATAGTATTTTGTAATACCATAATAACTACCATTAACTTTAATATATGTATTAGGGATTGTATCGCTACTTGCTTTAGTTTTTCTATGTTTGCCTGTATCAAGATTAAGTCCTTGTTCAATAGGAATTAGCCCTGTTTCTGATAACACAGTATCCATGTTTACAACTTTAACGGTGCTAAGATAAAGTTCTGTGCTAATAGGAACAGCATTTTCATCATTAAACGCTTCAGATAATTTAAGCATTCCCTTACTCTTATTATAACCTACAACAGTTTTTCTGCCATTACCACTCCAATAGCAATAACAAGGCAAACTAATATCTAATCCTTTTTCAATAGGAATATAAATATTATTGCTTATAATTTCGTCAGTCGTTTGTACCGTAACTTTAGTTAAAGGGTTTTTCTGTATCTTACCTTTAGATGAGTATACATCTGGGTAATATCCATTGTCTATGTCAACAGGCTCATAGAATTTTGCTCTCCATAAATATTCAGTATTTTGAGGAATGTCATTCGTATTTACAATATCTATTTCTTCGCCATTTCTAAAACCATCAGTGCTTTTACCACGTTCATAATATATATTCCCTACTCTTTTCCCGGTCTGGTAGTCATACACATAAAAATCAGCACCCATACAAAAATCGCCATTAAAGGTAATTTTCATACTAAAATTTGTTCCATCCACACAATTATTATTTGGATAGGCATTTGTAGGTGAACATAACATAATTTATTCCTCCTTTCATTTTTTGTTTCTATTTATATAAAATCAGCCCATCATATTTCAGATGAGCTGATATAAATTATAAAGCAATTACTTAATGCTATTGATTGCTGTCCGAAGTGTCTTATTCATATAACTTTTAATCTGCTCAATAACAGTATTGCTATCCTTTGAATCATAAACATTAAATGTATTATTCAATGTTATAGACTTGTTATTGACAATACTTTGTGCATTATTAACAGTACTGTTTGTAACGGGAGCAGTAATTGGGGTGTTTCCAGTAGCAGTGTTGGCAATAGCTTGAAACTGTTGAGGTGTAACGGTTGCACCCAAATCATTCAGATAATCAGCAAGACTTACAGTCACATACTTATCATTATCCTTGTTATCATTGACATCTTTATTATAAATAGCTTCTGCTAAACCATCTCGAATATTTTTTGCCGTTGTCTCATCAATATGAAGAAGCCCATTCTCATCAACGCCAAGTGCCTTTTTAGCCTGTTCAATAGCTAATTGGTCTTTGGCATTGCTTTCCATATCAGAAAAAATGTCTTTATAAGCATTAGCACTATCAATTTGTTTATCAATAGCTTCTTGTTGCTTTTCATAAGCTTCAATTTGTTTGTCAATATCGGCTTCTTTTATTTCTCTTTCAACATCATCTAGCTCTTTTTGAGCGTCCTTGACAGCCTTTTCGTCCTGAACCTGTACAAGACCCTCTCCCTCTTTATAAACAAAGACTTTCTGCTTCTTTGCCTTGTCAAGATTATTCTGAGCTTCAATCAGGTCAAGTTCTCTCTGTTGTTCATCGTTCTTATCTTTAAGGGCGTCCTTTTCATCTTCAAGAGCATCTATCTTGCTATCAATAGCATCTTTCTCTTTTTCAAGAGCGTCTATCTGTTTATCGGCTACCGCTGTAATAGCATCTAAAAGAGTTGTATAATAATCTATCTGATTTTGAAGGGCATCGGAAATTGATTTGTCTGCTGACTTAGAAGAACTACTATCAGGTTCTTTGACCTCATTCTTATAGCTTTCCCATTTAGCAAGAGTTTCTTCGAGAGATTGTTTTGTGGTAAGTAAATTTTTATATGTTTTGGCATTAAGCAAATCATAAGCAGGGACAATTGTCCTCATGATTTTTGCTTCTTTTTCATAAGCATCTATTCTAGTTAATGTTTCCTCGAGAGCTTCTTGTGTTGTTTTAATCTGACTATCAATAAACTCATCTCTGGTTTGATATGCCTGTTTGCTTACATCCTTTAATGCTTGGATTTCAATAGAATATCCTTTAGCAGTTTCTTTAAATTTACCAGATAATTCAGGATAAAGTTCTATCAACTCTATCATATCATCATAAGATAAAGTTGCAGTCCCCGAAACCTTATTAACTGTATTGTCCAGATTCATCCACTGCTCTTGAACTTCATGTAATTTATTATCCCATTCATCAGCAGTAGTAAGAACATCTTGCATATGCTTGGTTAAGTTACTACCAGAATTAAGGCTTGCAATGTCCGCTTCAGATAAATCCAAATCCGTGTCTACTTTAAGGACTAAGCCCTTACCGCCGTTTTCAACTTTATCGGCTTCTAATATATTATCAGTATCTGCTAATGTGTTTTGAATATAATTAGAAAGTTCTTCATCAGAAAGAATTTCTCCGTTAGGAAGAATAGGAGTAATATGGACACCAACATATTGCCCGTTTTCTTCATCCCCTTGCCAAAGATACTCAAGTCCACTTAATACCGTAGCTGTACTGCCATCATCTAACTCCACTTTAGGTCTAGTTGTTAAATCTACATTCCCCAAGCCATAAGTCTTTTGCATTTCTGCATTAAACTTATCTAGTTCTTGCGAACCCGTTGTGGCAGTATCAGTAGCACTCTCAATAGCTTTGTTAATTTTTGTTATGCCATCGTTATATTCATCAATCTTTTTTACAACATCATCATAAGAGTCACGAATACGGTCTGCATCGGAATAATCAAGAGCATTTAAATGAAATTGTGCCAAATTTAAATCTTTTTGAGAATCTTGAATTCTTTGTTTAGCATCTGCAATTTTATTATCTAAATCAGAAGCCATTGCTCTTGTTACACTGTCGTTTACAACAAGACTATTTCGTTCAGCAGTATATTGTTCAAGGTCTTTTTTAGCACTATCTAGCTCACTTTGATATTTTGTAACTTCCTCTTGAATAGCCTTTTTACCACCGTCAACTATAACAGAATTACGACTATCTATGAGAAGTTTAATAGGGATAATCCAAGTTCCATCTTTTTGTTTAATAAACTTGTCAAACAAAGACGGGTCTAATTCAAGAAGCTCATTAACCTCTTTTGCAGTCAATCCTGTACCAGCAGTTATCTTTTGCATTGCAGACTGATATGTGCTTGAACCACTAATAATATCTTTGAGAAGTTCTTGAAGTTTGGTTAATGCATCATTGAGAGAAGTTACAGCAGTTACAGCGTTATTTGTTGGTTCAATTGTACCATCTAATGCACCAGACATACCATTAAACGCAAGAGCAATTAAATCAAGATTGTCTGCACTATCTACAACTCCTATTTCAACAAGTTTATCTATAAACTCATCATATTTGGGGTCATCAAGCATTTTAGCTGTAACCTTGCCCTGCTTTCCCAAATCTTGTAAGTCTTGAACAGCATCATCAAATTGCCAATTATCAACAATACGATTAAAAGCATTTGTTTTGGCATTTGTTCCACCTAATGCTATTGCATATTTATCCTGAAAGTCATTTATATAATCAAGCCATTCATTTACAGCTTTATCATCTTCAGTTGTAGGCTCTCTTATATAAGAAATATCATTTGCTATTTCAGACCACTCATCATTCTTAGATGTTAAATATTCTTCAATATCATCTAAACGTTTTTGAATGCGCTCTCGTTCTTCATCTGTTTCAGAATTTGATAGGTCATCAAGAAGTTTTTTTCTGATTTCAAATTGTGCTTTTATATAACCAGTCTCATTAGTTAAATACTCATCACTAATTGAATATTGGCTTACAGGCTTTTTGCCATCAGGATTAACTTCATGTTCAAAAGGATTTTCGGTATCTTTTACCATAGTTTGAACAAAGGTTTTATTTTTCTTTTGATTCTCTATTTTTTGTTCAAGCTCAAGTAAATCAATTTTTCTTTGTAATTCATTATTAGTATTTACAAGATTATCATATTCCTCTTTTTCAGTAAAAGTAAGAGAATCCTTTCCTTTTAATTCATTTATTTTCTCAGCAGTAGTCTGCAATTCATCATTTAATGATTTTAATTCATCTTCTGTCTTTTTACATTCAGACTTAATATTGTCAAGTTCTTCTTTTGACTCTTCAAATGAGACAGTTAAAGCATCTGTAATCGCTACAGTAGTAGTAATCGCTCCTGCTAATAAAATAAGCCAGCCAACAGGGTTACTAATTAAAAATTTACCAATAGCTTTAATCGTCCCGCCAATTGCTTTAGTAAGTACTTGGAAAGACACAGCTTCCCCATAATTAGCACCTTGTACACCCAATGCAGAAACAATAAGTTTAGCATCTTCAACAGATAACAGACCCTTTGATGTGGCTTCTTGAATTTGAGCTGCCGTAAGACTTATCGTTGCATTTTCTTCAAGTTGCTTCTCAGTAACTAATCCTGCCGATAAAAGAATTGATTTTGCATCTGCTTTATTACCTAATTCTTGCTGAACTAAAGAAACAGTTTCTTGTGCTGTCAATGCTTCCGATGAAGTAATAAGCCCCGCTTTTGTAAGAATAAGTTCTTTTTCTGAAGCAGAAAGTTGAGTTGTAGACAAAGCTAATTTCGCTTGTTCTAAGGTCAATCCATTAATTGACGTAGTATATTTTGCAATAGTGGCATCATCAATAATCGCATTTATACCTGTGCCTTTAAATGATGTTGTAATAGTCTTAAAAGATTCTGCTGCCATTGTGGCTTGTCTTAAATCAGATACCCAATTCTTTATACTAAATGTTCCAATATTCTGAAAAAGTTTTTTAGCTGATATTCCCGCCAAAATTGTAGGTATCAATCCTATTTTCTCTATAAGTTTAGATACAACATCAAAAATGCTAGATACAGTAGTTAATACACCATTCAACGGAGAAGAAGCATCGCCCAATACATCTAAAACTCTAGTTAAACTTTGAAGAATAGTTTTCTCAAAATCACGAGTAATAGAGGATTGCGCTATACCTGTAAGTGTCTCTGTTAATTGATTTTTAGCATAATCAACAGAATCTTTAATTACTTCCATCTCACGGTCGGCTGAACCAGCGGACTCATTTTCAATAACATTCATAACATCTTTCGCAGCCTGAATGTTACTAAGTATTGCTGCACCAGCCTGAGCCTGATATTTACCAAAAAGTTTTTCAAGAAGTTCTTGTTGATTCTTTTCACTTAACTCATCATATACATCAGCAATCTGAACGAGGTAATCATAAATTGATTTATAATGTTCCTGTGTTTCATCTGTAAATAATGATACACCTTTATAATCATTACTTGCCACTTTAGTTAAATCAATTACTTTGCCTGTAATGTCAACAAGGTCATCAGATAATTCTTCGGTTTGTTCATCATAACCTCTTACCCTCATGGCAACACTCTTTAAAGCATTACCCATTTTCTCACTATCTTGTAAAACTTCCTGACCTGCTGTAAACAATGCAATAGTTTCAGATAAGGTTGAGTTCATTGCTGCCATCGCAGCCGAAGAACGAGATAAGCCGGAGATGATGCTATCATTGTCCGTTGCAAAACGATTACCTATCTCATTAATTGGTGACATTATTCCTTCTTTAACATCATCAACATCAATCTTAAATGCTTTCATAACACTTACAAGTCCAGTTGTCGCTGTATCAACATCCATACCTGGAGAAATACTTGCAAACATTGATGAAAGTTTAGACATTTCTATTGCCGCTTCTTTTGTTGAATATCCTAAACGAGACCACGAACTTGCCTGTGATATTACTTCCTTAGTAGTAACACCCAACTGTTTAGCAACATTATTTGCAGAATAATAAAAATCCTCTAAATCTTCACTAGTACCCTTAAAAGTCTTTCTTAAATCAATTAATTCTGTATCAAGTTCCGCAATAGTAGTAAACATTCCTCTAATTTCTCTTGCAATAGAGGACGTTACCATTGTCAAACCCATCCATCTAGCAAACTTTTTAGCATCTGCCCAAAGTTTCTGAAATACTGTCCCACCCTCAAGACCTAAAGCCTTAATTTCAGACCTCATAGCCTTAAATTGTGAAGTTATTTTCTGAATATCGCCATTATCAGCCCCAGATTTCAATGCTGTCATCATAGCGTTCCATTCTTGTGAAACGGTCATACCAGACGAAAGAGTTTTACTAGACTTCATTGCTTTACCATTAGCCACAGCAAAAGCTTCCAGTTGAGCAACAAGAACTTTTATTTTACCCTTTTGAGTATCAACGCCATTAGTTTGTTTGAGCTGTACTTGTAAATCCTTAGCAGAAGTCTCTACTGTTTTAATCTGGCTATTAAGATTAGCCATATCACTAACCAAAGTGGAAAAAGCAGTAGAATCAATCTTGCCAGTTGTATTACCTGTAGCAGCCATTGTGCTAACAGTTTCTCGCATTTGAGCAAGTTTAGTAACAAACTGGTCTATCTGTGCAATTTGAGCCTGAACACTAGATTTATTAGAATTATCAGCAAAAATCTTACTATTTTTTAATTTATTCAGATTATCAATTGATTTTTCAATGGCAGTAGCATAGTCATTAACTTGCTTAATATTTTTAGCCATTTGGGTATCGGCTTGATGATTTTGAGCAATAGTCGCATCTTCTCTTGCTTTTTTCACCTGTTGTGTGACATAGGCTTCTTGTTCTTCAAGAGAAATAATATTTTTCAAAGTTCCACTTTGCATTTGAAGATTTTGCAAAGTTTTTTCTTCATCATGTATTTTTTTCTCTAAATAAGCCTTGTTACTTACATCGGTCGAGCTAAGTTTAGAAATCTGAGTTTGTATCTGATAAATCTTATTCTGACTTTCAACCTGACTATCAAGATTAGTTTTAAGTCTTTGAACATTTGATGAAAGTTCTTGCATTCTGGTGATATATTCCTGTAATTTTTCAGGACTTCTTACTCCACTTATTCCCCGTTGTAAAGAAGCAACTTCCTTTTTGACATTACCAATAAGTAGTCCTTGTTGTTTCCATTCATCTTTTAATGAGCCAAGAGTTGCCTTATAATTTGCAACATCATTTACAAGAGTATTTGAACTACTGCCCTTTTCAATAGTTTGAGCAAGTTTCAATTGATTTTGCACATTTTGTAAATCACTTACTAAAACTTTATATGCCTTTGACCATGCTAAATCACGACCACCTTGTTTTTCTAAATCAAGAACATTCTGTAATTCAGTATTTAGCTTTTCAATGATTTGTACAACATCTTTAGGTTGTTCTTTTAATTTTGCAAAACCATTAGATAATTCTTGGATTTTAGTAGGTGCTTCACCTATAGTTTTGATTGCTATGTCAACAGGGTCTAACGATTTTCCTACAGATTGCAGATTCTTTCTTATAGCACTACTTGCACTATTAAGGTCATTAAGGCTAGTTTTAATTTTCTCGAAATCTTGATAAGATGATAAATTTTTTAATGCAGTTTCAATAGCTGTTATTTCTTTAGATAATCCTAAATCTGCATTGTTTTTCTTAAAATTTTCAAGTTTACTTGTATATTCGGCTTGAAATTTTTCAATGTCATTTTGAAGTTTTTTCATGCCAACAACGGCTTCATTTATATTTTGCAACTGATAAAAAATATTCCCATCTTCACCTTGTTGCATTATATACTTAAACTTCTGAACTTCACCTGTTGCAGATTTTACTTGGATAGTGAAATCTTTATAATATTCTAATCCACTTTCAGTAAATGCAGGTTTATTACTTGTTGCTGTGACTTCACCAAATTTTTCAAACTCTTTTTCAGCAAGTTTAATAACATCCGCAACATTATTAAATGTAGTTACATATTGAGTTTCAATAGGAATTAAATTAGAAGTTATTTGCTTTGTAGCAAAATTTACATTAGCTACACTTTGTTCAGCCTTTTGACTTGAAGAAGTCACCTTAGACATAGCCTTCTCAGATGTATTGCCTAAATTATTCATCTGAATGGCACATTCATAAATCTGCGCAACAAGTCTATTATCAAAATTCTTATCCGATACAATAAGATTATTTCCGATATTATTTCTTATCATATCCATAAGATATGTATAACTTTCAGCAATAGCATTTTGATTATTGGGAGTTAATCTTAATGCTTGATATAATTCAGTAGCAATTTGCTTAACTTCTTTTGTACCTGCTCCTAAATTATTTTTAAGATTAGAAATAAATGTAGATAAATCTACTGTCCCCAATGACTGCATTTTTGCAATCATCTCATTTATTAATACATCCGTCTCTTTTTTAATAACATCAACATCAGATACCACTTGTTTTTGAACCTGATTTAACTGTGACTGAGTCCCCGCATTATTAACTCCAATATTTATATCGTACTGTTTCTGTGTTATTTCTTTTAACTGATTTTGTATGTTATTTATAACACCGTCCGATAATTTACCTAATAATTCAACAGAGTTTAATTGTTTTTGGATATTTTTAATATCCTCATTTATCTTTTGAACACTTTTAGATATATCTAATTTGGCAGATAATAAAAACATATCGTCATTCGCCATATTTTTCACCTCGTCATTTTATAAATTTAACATTACATTTTTGGAAATCTCTTGCTAACAATTATGGGCAATTTAGTTGTTTGTAAGAAATCGTCAATTCCATTTTCAACAAATTTATAACCTTCTCTATATCCGAAGTTTTCAATATTTTTGAACCACACGTCTTTTTTAACTTCATATCCATAGTTCAAAAGGTATGCCACATTCACTTCATCAGCTTGACTTTCATTTTTCCAAATACCAAAGCCCGATTCACGGATAACCTTATCATTTTCAAAGAAAAGATTTATACATATTTTATTACCCTCGACATAAATATGTGCTATATCATCTACTGATAATGACTTCGGTAACATATCTGTACGGTTATATATTTTAGGGGTATAACTCTCTCTATAATCATCTATTCTTTTTTGAATACAATCTCGAAGTCTCTGTGCTTCTTCATAAAGAATTTTAGATAACGTTTTCCCATTTCCCATTTTCAACTTATTGAAATCCATTTTTGCAAGCTGTGAAGCGATACTCATTTTATTCACCCAACTTTAATATTTGTTCCATTACTCTACAATCACTTTCAGCAACACTCTTATCATGAGCAAGACAAATTACAGTGATTCCCATTCCCACCTTACAATCTGCACTTAATATTCCAAGAATAGATTTCATATCTACTGTACGATTGCCCAATCCAGATAAACCATACTTTTAAGTGCATTAGTCTCAGACACAATTTTATTAACCACCCTGCCAGACAAAGACATAGGGAGTATCATAGTAAACTTACTGCTTTCCATTGGCACTATCTCCCCCAATATCATTGTTTGCAGGCATTGCAACAGCCTTGCTCTTATTCGATGTATTTGTCTTATTAAGATTCTTCTTAGTTGATACAGGCTTAATCTTATTTTCTTTATTAAGATTTTCAGTCTTTTCGACAACATTTTCAGTCACCGCCTTGACAATACTCTTTGAGTTCTTGTCCATATTCTTAGCAAAATCAGTAGCTTGTGCCATAACTTTTTTCATATCATCAGCATTAAAATCACCAAAAGACGTTGAGAACTTATCAATAGTATCTTGAACAATATTGATAAGGCTAGCAAGTGCATTATTAAGAGGATTACCAACTTGCTTCTTGACATATTCAATCTTTTCAGAAATAGCATTATCAATCATAACATTCTGGCGAGGATTGATTTTATTAAGAAAATCTGTATAATAACCATTAATCCAATCAATATAAAAATTCTGAATATCATCATTAGGGAGTTCATCAGGACAATAATATTTCATCTTATAAAAAGCCGAAACCACAGGAGTGTATTCGGGCTTGTATTCTATCTCATTTGTATTCTCATTAGTAAAAAATACACTACCAACAACTGTATTTACTAACTTACTCATTTCAATCAGTTCAATAGTATCTCTCATGTTCTTTTTCCCTTTCAAACTTTATTTTATTTCTTCTATCATTTCTTTATTTTCTATAAGAAATGCTTTACCTATACAAATAGCTTCACATTGGTCTATTTTCAAATCAAGGTTATAATTTTTTAATATATACTCTTTTGCCTGTTGTTTAAGTTCTGGACGTTTAATATTACGTCCCATGTTAAATTTATGTACTTTTCGCCATGAACTTGGCTTATATAACTTATACTGGATATTGCAATCTACACAGGTTTGTATAATCGCCCCTTGTATTCTTGCTAATAGTACTAGAGTTGAAACATTAGTCTGCAAACTAATATCTTCAAAGACAACAAAATCGGGACTTTCGTTTTGTATATAATTACTGATACTTGTAATCATTCTTTCAAAACGTTCCTCTTGATTTTTTATCTTGTGCAAATCTATCAAATCGTATTTAATTAAATTACCATTATCAAATACGGCTACCCCAGTTAAAGAAGATGCTTGGTCTAAACTTACTATTTTCAATTTTTATCCTCAATTTTATTATTTTTTGTACAACAATAAATCAAAAAAAATAGGGAGACAACCATATTTGACGGTTGCCTACAATGGTCATCTCCCTATAATTTTATTCTTTTACAAACTTTGTTCTATTCTTTTTGGTCTTTGAATTAGGCTTATCTTGGATAATCTCATCTGCATTATCATTACCGACATTATAATCTGAAACCTTGATATTAATAATATCAGTTTCAGGCTCAGATTTAACATCATCAGCAAGTATCTCATTAACAATAGCCTTAACATTATCACAGTATTCAATATTACCATAAGCATCTATTACATTCTGTAATTCTGTTCTGGCTTTATCTTTACTATACTCACCATTATGATACATAATAATAGGTATATGATATGAAAAATGAGCTGGACAGCAAACTACCCTACGCCATTGTAAGGTTTCGGGTATATTTTGCTGACAGGTATTGCAAGCCTTAAATTCTTTGCCACAGACCAAACAATGCCTGATTATTTCCATACTTATTTATTCCTTTATCAAGCAGTCTTGTAAACCTTGAAGTCCCAGAACTTGGAGTTGCCCACTCCACACTTGTCAACAAGGCTCTTGAACTGGAAGGGATGCTCAACACCATCGCCACCCATATCGAAATCAAAGTTGGCATTCCAGTCACAACGATAAATCTCGATCTGAATGAAGTAAGTCTCATCGCAAGTATTCTTGCCAAGGCAGTTAATAAAGGTGTGAGTGGTCTTACCATATGTATCAGCAGAGTTACCTACAGAAGCACCGTCCTTCTCATACTCATAAACTACCTCAATAGTACCGGCATTAGTAATGCCGGTAGGGAGAGCAATCTTCTTCGTGCCGGGAGTATAAGCCACATGAGAAGCATCCTCAGAAGAAGCCTGCTCATACTTAGTAGTCGTACCATCAATAGTAATAAGTACATTCAGAAGTTCAGAGCCAGCAGTACCAACAGCGGTTTCAGCAGTAACTACTTCAGTAGCGTTGTCCTCAAAAGAAATAACCTCTCTCTTTCTGAACTTAATCTTGCCAGATACAGGGTCGGAACCAGTCTGGAGAGAAAGCAGAGAGCCAGAAATATAACCGGAAGAGCCAGAGCCTTCAACAGCCTTATTCTTCTTAATAGTGAACAGTACAGTATCATTCTTGCCAGTTACATCAGCACTATCCTCGGAGTTAGAAAGAGTAATATTCTTAATCTCATCAAGAATATTAAGACAGGTATCATCAGTACGAGAATAATTCTCAATAGTCTCTACGGAAGTAATAGTCCACCCTTCGAGCATTGCAATTGCAGCATTAGCCATAATTATTCAATCCTTTCATATAATAATTCTTTGTAATTTACTATCGCCTATTTTCTTCAAATCTACTGTGCCGAAATAATATCCGGACATGATATTGTCAATTTCAGCGTTTTTATTTATCTGCTTGTATGAAGCATATAAATTATATAAAGTAATATTTTTAACCGTTTCAAAATTATATTTGAAATGATAGTTATTTACAAGAAATAAAACTATGCCATCTAAAGCAGACGATGATTTATTATCTTGCTTATGTTGGAGTCGAGCCTTTTCACGTTCACGTTTTTTCTTAGCTCTATCCAAAATATAATCTCGTGTTTCTTTTTCAGGGACTTTTCTATACTCACGATTTTTTTCAGCGTGTAAAATACAGCATAACAAATCTGATAACTGTTCATAAATAGCTTTATTAAAAATCACTTGGTCTTTGCCATTTACAAATATTACATTCTTATTATCATCATTACTTTTTGCCCATATATCAGAACAATCAAGTGTAGGAAATACTAATTTCCAACGTTGAATAATTTTATCTCTGTCTTTACCCTGTTGTATTTCAGACAACAATGATAATAAAAACATTGTGAATACTTCATATTCCGTAACATCTGTCCAGTATATCCCAATCTCTTTTAACTCTAACATTAAATCAGTAGGCGTTTGAATAAATAATGAAGCTGTTTGAAGATACCCTTTTTCAATAGAAATATCTCTATCCTCGCCCCAAACATCACCAACTAACGGAATATTCACAGTTATCAAATCATTAAATTTATACTGTTTTTGATTAAGAAGATTAAATTTCGCCATTATTTAATCCCTATATCTTATTCTATCCGACCAATCCGTTACACGGAATGTAACTAGTCTGCCAGTATATTTATTAGTCCCCGAATTAAATATACTGTTAGAAACATAATGAGCCTTGGCAATACCAAAGCAATCCTTTTCACCGAAATCTTTTCTCAATTCTCTTACAAGAATATCGTTTCGCAATTTATTATTGTATTTTGGCATTTTATAGTGAGTTAATATCCAAAAATATAAAGTTACTTCTATATAGGTTTTATTAACTCTTGATATAACAGCATCAGATAAATCATACAAAATAAACGAGCCTGTTTCAGTTATTGTATCAGGTATGTACTGATTAGGGAAAATATGTTTCCACATCAACTCATCTGCTTCTTCCAAACCATATTCGCCATCACTAAGAATTTCTACAATAGTTGGATTGGCAAGCAAAGTATTCGTCACAAGATTTCGATAATCCTCTATTAAATTATCATTCTTTCCCATCATACACCTCCTACAATATTAACTGTTATTTTGCCAATATTTCCTGCTCCATCATCACATTTAAGAACAAAACTTTTACCAATAGCATTCTCATTTTGAGAACATTTTATCTTGCATTTATTCTCACCAGTCACAGGAATTAAAGTGATACAACTCTGTACATCAGGTGTAGCAACAATATCCCATGTAACAGGTGTTAGCGTATTTGCAGTGAATGTCTTATAAGACCCGCCCACTCTTATACTAGGACTCCCAGTATAAGTGATTTCAATATTATTGGGTGAAACAGGTTTAATATAATCACAAAGCCATTCTTCAATATTATCTGTATCGGGATTATACTGGTCTTCTGTAACAGTAAGATGAACCACACCCTTATCATAATTTAATGCAGTTGTATCATTCTGCGTAAGTTTGAAAACAGTAGGTTCTACTTTATTTCTGTCAATAAAAAACCTCTTATCATGTCTTAAAGAAATAGTATTATCATCAGCAGTAATAGACAACATATGCTGTGTGCTGCCCAAAGTCATTATCTTATTTCCATCAACACCAGAATTATACTGTGTACTATTAACATCAAACACCGGATATTCATAAATTTCCCCAGTCTCATTCTGCCATTTTAAAAAATTGTTACAACGAGTAAGTTTACCATTATTTAAAATACTATTTTTATCAAATGATTCTGTACAAATGTAATAAAGCTTTTCATTTATATCATATAAAACCGTTCCAATAGGAATAAATTTGTCCCACAAGGTTTCAAACTTTACAGTAAATCCATTTGCAGAAGAATATTTTCTGTCATACAATTTAAGTGGCTGTTTGACGAAATCATCAGAAGTAACACCAAACTCCCAGATATCAAACTCTTGATAAGATGGGTCAGTTATAAGTTGTTCACTCATTAACCGTCTGCCATCATTTATCTTTTCTGCCCGTACAGTTTCACCCGATAAAGCCATACGTTGTTTCATATGAGCATAACTCATGACCTATGCACCCCACAGTCAGAGCAATGATAATCACAGTGAGACGGTGTGAAGTCATTGAGAATATCACAGCAACAAGCACAATCCCCAATTTTTGTAGAAGGTCTTGCTTTTTTACTAGGGTCATAATTACCCTTTTCTTCATAAAGTTTAACTAAACCAGAATCTTTACTCCGAATAGAGTAATTTATCATTAACTGTTTATTACGTTTAAGATATCCGTCTCTTACTTCAACTACTTTGCCAAGTACATCTTTATTATCATATTTATGAAAATCTGCTGTACTCATATAGGCTTTAAGAGCCATCGGTGTGTTTATGTAAGTAGCTTCAATATACTTGATGACTATAAAATTTGATAATATTTCAAAATTTATATCAGTCAAATCTATATTAAAAGACTTTAATGTTTCATCACGGTCAGATAAATCCTGTTTGCAGTCCTCAAAATCAACTATGGCAGGACGTATATAGTCGTGAAGAATTTCATCAGCCTCACCTTCAGACATAGCAATAAAATCATAATCCTTGATTTTGCTATAAACCGAATTATATAATTCTTTATATGATGTTGCCATAGTCATTCCTTTCTTATCTTATATCAGATATCTCTAAGAATATCAAACTGAAGCTTATCTTCAAGAAGTCTGATAACATTGATATCCTTCAAAGAACCATTCTTATACATCATTCTTACACGAGAAATAAGCATATCTCTCATATTTGCCTCAAGAGCCTTTGTAATAACACCCTCAATAGTAGAAATATCCTTTGTGAAAAGTGTCTTCAAATCATAAATAGAAGAAACACTCTCATAAAGCTTTGAAAGTCTGAACTGACGTATTGCCCTATCATCGAGAAGAATAAGCATAGGCTTGTTCAAAAAGTCAGAATAAGAATTGTTCATAGTACGAAGTTCACCAATAGTCATATCTTGAACATCACCCATCTTATTCCAGATAAACTCTGAACCAGTAATAGGAGACTTGTAAATGGTTGTTCCAAAAGTAATACTTCTTACTCGAATAACAGTATCGTTAGGAAGTTCTTCAACAGTTTCAACTTCTTCTTTAGTTTCGGCAACCTCATCAATAGCCTTGGTAATTGTATCAAGCACACTTTCTACAGGTTTAACATTTTCAACCTGTACGTCAGCAATAGGTTCATCTGCAACGATATCAGTATCGTCTTCTAAAACCTTATTGATTTTCTCAGTTTCATTAAGTTTTGTAATTAGCTTTTCCTTACTGATATTTCCAAATGTCATACCCTTAGATTTAGCATACTTCTTGAGTTCATCTAAACTCATATTTTCAAAATCCATGTACTTTTTCCTTTCGATTTATAATGGATAGGGTGGAATGTTGCCACCCCACCCAATAATAAATTCATTGCTTTTTATGATTTTGTATATTCAAAATTAAGTAATATTATACTTACCAAATACTTCACCAAATACACAGCCTACGCCAACCTTGGTCTGAATCTGAGTATCGATAGTCTGGTCGTGAGTATCCTGCGCAGAAAGTTCTCTTGCACGAGTATCACCTTCGAAATAGACCTTAATGAACTTCTCATTATCAGGAAGAACAAAGATAGACTTATTATCAACCTTGAAGTCATAAGTACCACGGATAAAGGTCTGAGGAATCTCGACAGCAATAACACCAAGACCAGTAAGAGAACGAAGCATACCAGTAGTAGCCATTTCCTTCTTCTGGTCTTCAGAAATCCACTGAGACTCAATACCAGAAGTGATAGAAGAAAGAGCAGTCCTAGTACCAGCAAGAACTACATTCTTCTGAGAAGCAATCTGTACTCTCTGAATAAGCTCAGACATCTTATTCTTGGTATATGTACCACTTACAGTAAACTGGGCAGGAAGATATGTACCAGCACCATTGAAAGAAGCCACAATGTGACTATCAATAGCTTCCTGCATAGCCTTCTGCATCTTAGCAACAAGGTCTGTCAGAGTAATCACGCCCTTAAGGAATCTCTCGAGATCATCATATACTCGAATAAAATACCACTCGGTATCAAGACTGAATGCCTTGCGACCCATAATCTTTGTACGAGGTGTATCCCAGTGATTACCAGAGAAAGAAGAAGCCACAAGAACAGAATTATCCTCAACAATAAACTCATTCTTGTCACCAAGTCTGCCATTTCTGGTCTCTACAAACTGATTATAGAAAGGAGAGTTCTCCCACGCAAGAGGAAGGTTAGTATTAAGTACCTCCTCCATGATAGTGAAAATCTCATTCTTGTGATTTCTCCAATTCTGGTGTGTAAGCTTGTCCTCACCGAGAATATTGAAGAAAGCCTCTCTTATAGCTTCCTCTGCATAAGGAGCACCGCCCTTATTAAACATTGCAACTCTATTAGAAAGAGTATCATTCATCAGATTGCAAATTTCTTTAAGATTTTTTTCCATAATATTTTATATCTCCTTTCTTTTAGATTAAGCAGTAGCGGTATTGCGTACTACTTCAATAGTAACCTTCTTACCAGTAGCACCAACATTGCCAGCAGTACCAGTGCAATAAGCAAAACCATACTCGGTAACATCAATTACTTTACCCATAAACCCAGTAGAGCCGGGGTCGGAAGTGCCTAAATCCTTGAGCTTCATAGTAGTACCATCTACACCTATGTAATCACCAACTGCAAGAGCAGTATTATCAGTGATAGAATAATCAAGAACAGCAAACAGGTTGTCCTTCTTGAGAGCATATACTCTGAAGGGCTTGCCAGACTTGTTAATAAAGTTCTCCTCATTCTGATTGATAATAGAAGAATCATTGTAATCCCATGCAGGATTAGCTACGAGATAAACCTCGTCAGTAGTAGCCGGGACTTCTGCCTTATAAATTGCCTTCTCCCCAGTTACAATGTCGCCCTTCTTAACGACCCAACCATTTTCTACATCAATAGTAGCCTTAACATCAAAGCAAGGCTCAGTAATCTTAGTTGTTTCAACTACGCCATAATTAGCCATAATATTAATCTTCCTTTCGTTAAAAATCTTTTTTAATCCATATTAGAAAATTTGTTAAGCAGATTACCATATCTATCATCTGCATAATTATTAGACTGCTTATTAGTTACACTTGCAGTCACAGGGTTATAAGAGAATGTAGACTTATTAGCCTTATCCATCATTGTCTTGCCAACCATGATAGTAAGTTCATTTGTTACATCTTCAACAGACTTAGAATAGTCTAACTTTGCACGATAACAAAGGAACTCCGGAAGCCTGCCTATCTTCTTCTCATACTGGGAAATTACAGTATCAATTTCTGCCTTATGAGTAGCAATCTTCTTGGCTTCGTCTGCTTCCTTAAACACAGTCAGTTCAGCATTAGCCTGTTCAAACTGTTCTTTAAGTTCAGAATAAGCCTTTGTAAGTTCCTCAATCTTAGACTCATACTCTGTCTGATAAACCTTAGAAAGCTCACTCTCATAATCAGATTTTGTAGTAGCCTTTATAGCCTCAACAGCACCTGCGAGGTCAAAACTTCCGCCCTCAACATAATCCTTAACGCTTAATGCACACTTTACCTTATTCTCCATATCCATAACGATTTCACCCTCATTTTCAGTGCAATCAATGGTATATACAGAGAAATCTTCAAGGTCAAGAACACCAATACTTGTATCGCTAACAGTCAGGAGACCATACTTAGCATTATCAGTATCAGCAATCTTGTACTGTGCAAGAGCGTCAGTAACCTTAGTAAAATCCATTAAGATTTCCTCCTTCTTGTAGTTTTTAGTTATATCATCACTAGACAATTTCTTTAAATTATCTAACAATAAATCATAATTTTTCTTAAATTTAGTTTCATTTAATACAAATTTCTTTACTCTGGACGACTCAAAGCAAGGCTCAATATTTGGATTTTTGTCTCCGTCTTTACCATCAGCTAAATTAAGTAAACAAAGAGCGGACATATTAAAATCGTCAACTACAATATATCGGCTATCAGTTTCGTCCATGTGATATTTTGAGAACGTTAGTTCCATACTTTGATTAAAATAAATATCTTGTCCATAAGCAGCTTCCATAATAGGATATCTGTGTGTCCAAAGAATAATATCTACTGAAAAATATTGATGCTTTTCACCAGATTTCTCAGTAATCCAATCCATAGATGGGTTACAATCTTCGGGAATAACGCCATAAGGGATACATTCATTTATTACTTCAAAACCTTCATCAGAAATAATGACTTTTTCGTCATGTCCTCCTACCCGATATGTACCATCCTCTTTTTTTATTAGGTGAGCAACTATCGGAACATTGGCATATCCCTTACGTTGAATAAAATTATTTAATGCTTTTTCAGTAATATCACTATAATTTCTGTTACGTCCAGTATACATAACATTACATCTACATCTAGTAAACTCTGAATTTATAACTTCAAAATTGGAGAATTTTGCGGTCATATCAACAGTTTTAATGTTTTCTGTATTTGACATTTTGTTTCCTCCTTTCTCTGAAATTTTATATAACAAAAGGGTCATGCTTACACACAACCCTATAGTTATTTTTTGTTTGTTTTTACTTTTAGAAATTTACAGTTCTGCTTATTATAAAATCATTTTTATCAAACTCAGACGATAAAACTTTGCGAATTTCTATTGTATCAATAAATTTATATAATTCCTTACCATCTGAACTAGTACTTTTAATATAAGCAAACCCTTTAGACTTCAATATTTCAGCCTTGTTTTTATCTAAAAATATAATACTTCCCATAATAATCACCACCTCAATTTAACCGATTATCCGGGTCGTTTCCATCATTATCATGTGTATTTTGAGTTATCTCGCTAATTTCAGTCTCATCCAAAGCTGGTCTTCCACCATTATTATCAGGGTCATCACTCGACTGTGTATAGCTAGTTTTTAATACCTGCCATCCTTCAAATACATCGTTAAACAACTCATTCTCAACAAAACTATTACCAAGCATCTCCGCAGGTGGCATACCGTTAGCAGAACATAATCTCATCTTATTCGGAATACCATTCTGCGCCATCTTTAACTCATTATCAATAAAATCAGTCTGATTAAAAATGGTCATATCAAGAATTTTGTATGAAAATTTGTAATTGTCGGTAATAAAATTATTCCCATTACCTTGCATAGCAATAAGATTTGTCTGTAATTTTACCCAGTCCTCTATCATACGATAAATTCTGAATATATCACCACTATCATTGATAATAGAATATTTTAATTCTGAACCAGACGAAGCTCCACTCATCAACGCTTCAGATACGCCGACATTCTTAAATGCCCATGAAATAGCATCAGACACAGTGTCTCTGTCATCGGCATTACTAGATGAAAATTCCTCCGTATCAGTCTCAAAAGGCGTAGTAATTACACCAATATTATTCTGGACTGTGTTCAAAACAATACTTGTAAATGTTGTTATCAAAGTATCATCAAGAGTAATTTCCCCGTCTTTAGTTGGTATCTTCATAGTCAATAACTTATAAGCATCATTTATGCTTTGTGCTTTAGTCAAATCCTTATATTCATCCACAAGAAGAATATCCGGTATCATTGTAAAGAAAGGTGGGAATGGAATAATATTATCAGAATTATACTTTAAGCAAAGAGAATTTTCAAAAGGCACAGGTATTTTTGTTACCCTTTCATACCTTGGGTCATTCAATAAATTCTGCAACGGGATTGGCAAATTGCTCTTTTTAGTCTCTGATATTTTATTTTTCAAAAGTACAAACTCAAATACATTACCGTCTACTATTGAACTTATCTCACAGATACTAGGGTCAAGATAATAATATGTATAATTTATCCCATTATCTATCTTATAAGCAAATACTACATCTTCAATAAACATTGTTTTAAGTATTTTGTTTATTTCATTTGTAAGACTGAGTTTGTCACAAAAGGCAGTGTATCTTAGAAAATTAGTTTTCAATGCAGTCTTTGATACTTTCTTAGGATTATACATCTTCGTATCAATGGTGTATCTCAACACACCCATATTAGCAAAATAATCTACAAGGCGTTTGTAATATCCTGACTTACGATACATATATCTACTTAATCGAAGAATATCTTTACCATATCTCTCAGGACGTTCTGCCATATCAGCAATTTCTCTTTTTGAGAAACTTAATAGCTTTTTATTTGGGTCTATGTAATTTGTATCAAATTTCAACTCTGTGCTTACAATCCTCTTAAACTCTGCAATATCAAATTTCTCTTTAGTAAGAGTTTGAGATAGTGCATTTGCAATTGTTGAGTTAAAGGTTTGAAGTTGAGATTTTGAGTCATCAGATAAGACTTCGGTAGTAGAAGAAGTATTATTAGTTGTATTAGCAGTTTTCTTCGTTTTTGATGTTCTTGCCATTATTTTATTTTTCACCACCTTTTTGTTGGAATTTGATTTTATTTATTTTTTGTTTAGAATCGAGATTGGGGTATTGTCGGTCTGCGTGAAAGAGAAGAATAATCGAGGGTGGATTGAACTTTGGGTTTGTTTATAATTTCGCCACGCCTTATTTCATATAACCTATGGGCAAGAAGTATTAACGTATAAAAACGGTCATCGTGCATAATGTTTTCTTTGTCCTTTGGCAAAGCATAAGTTGTAGTTGTTTTCTCAGCATTTTGAAACTTATAAATAGAAGTCACTTCTTGTTTCATTAAGTCTATATTAGCCAATGCTAATTTTTCGTCTTTGCTCAACTCATAAGGTGTAAATATTTCATCACCGTTTTCATCTAATCCTTTTGCAATGCGAATAACATCTTGACTTGTATATTCATAAGGTAATTTTATAACTCCCAAATCCATCAACTCAATAAGTTCCCCCACCATTTGAGTACGATATTTCTTAGGCGAAACCAACCGTAGTTTATCACAAGCATTAGGATATTTATTAATATAAGTCGAATATACTTCGTTGGTTTTATCAATAAATCCTCTATGCTTTTTGCCATACTTATCCACCCAATCATTTAACAAACCATCAGCATATGTTGACATACCGCCACCGCCAGAACCAGAATCTATCAAAAGTGTATCAATATATTCATAATCAGGATTTTGTCCATTATAGTTTAAAATCAAATTTCTTAATTTATCTAATTGACGATTTGAGTCTAACTTATATTTTTTTTTAGTTTCAATATCAATCATATTCACACAATTGATTACATCTCCGCACCAACCATAATCAGGGTCTTGGTAAACATTCATCACCGATACAATACTATTATCATTTGTTCTTGCCGGGTCAAAAGACAGGATAATTCGTGAATTTGGTTTCCAAGTTAATGTTGGTAAATAAAAATGTTCACTGTTACGAATTGTACTCCATTTTATAATTTGATTTGCTCCTCCGTCTTGAGTAGGTTCATTATAATATTCTCTAAGAGCTTTATCCTTATTGCTTTTTAATGCAGCTTCAACCTTATCTCTTGTTAATAACGGAACATAAGGCTTGCCATTCATATATGTTTGAATTGCAGTATCGCATATCATATCGCAAACAAAATAATCCCTATCCCCAGCAATCATTCTTTTAGCAAAATTCTTATAATGTTTATAAAACATTTTATCAACTTGGTCTTGTGATGATGCATATACAAGCTGTGTAGGGACTTTACGCTTTTCTGTTTCAGGATTAAAGTTTTCATCAGTAGATGTTACAAAGTCAGTGTTTTGTGTCGCAAAAGCCTCACAAACAGCAATAAGGTCATCACTACAAAACGCCGCCTCGTCAAAAAAACACAATGTCGCCCTGCGGGATCTATTGGAGTCCGGATTACCATTTAAGGTAAATATTTCACTACCATTATAAAACTCAACTTTATAACTTGCCGGATTATGACTAAACCCTGTTTTGTTAGTAGGAGATTTCTTTGTTTCTTTTTCAACAATATCCTTTAGGGATTTAATAGAAGCTGCTGTTTTACCAACACGTTGAATGATTTCTTCTATTTTAGAAAATGTTTCTTTTGATTGGTCGCCAACCGAAGAAATTATATATATTGCTTGATTTTCATATAAAATTGCCTTCAATATCATCAGTATTGCACCCAAAAATGATTTACCAAAGTTTCTTGAGCAACACCACAATACATGAGGAGCGTTCCAAGACATTTGTAATATCCATTTTTGTGAATCGATGAGACGAATGCCTAACAGGTCTTCGCAAGCTATACACGGGTTACGCCTATAATAAGCAATACTCTCGGCATCAAGTTCACAAATTTTTCGTTTGGCTTCGGTCATAATAATTTTTTTACTCATTATTATCACCCTTATTTATTTTCAATTTCTGAATTTCTAATAGTAACTGTCGCTTTTCTTCAGTTAAGTCATCAACTTGCGACTGTAATTTATCTACAAGTTCTCTCCTAATATCTTTAATTTCATTGAAATCATTTTCATCAAAATAAGCATTTTTCTGAATTGCATTAACAGAAAGCTCCATTGCCCAACGTGTACCTTCTGATTTAAGCTGATCATAATAATCAGCTTCTGCTTTATTAAAATTCTTTTGTCTTAAATCTTTCATCAAATATGTAAGTGTAGATTTACCAATATCTTTATTTGACCTATTTTTTACTGATATCTCATTTTCTTTTGCAATTTTATCGTTTGCCTGAACAAGATTGCCTTTTAATCCATTTAACATCTGAATATCTTTACTATCTGTGAGGGGTTTTAATTGAGCAATAAGTAAATCATATTGTCTTATTTGATTATTATTATTTACAATTTGAATTATTTGAGAAAGTTTATAACTATCATCAATTACATCATCGTCAAGATATTTAACCAATTCATTAAATAAATAACGTCTATCTGCGTTTTGATAACCTGCAAAAGGATCATAACCAACTACTTCAAGAACCTCATTTTTATTTTTTAATTCTTCTTTAGTCCATTCACTCTCCATTTGCTGATTAACTTCCTCTTTTGAACGAAGAAATTGTTCATTATTTATAGAAGAAACAACATAATTAACAAAAGTTAAATCTTTATTTTGTGAAAGATTTAATCGTCTTACATAGTCCCCCAAACGAATATCTTGCGGGTCTTTTTCTTTCATTTTAATATAAGTAGCTTCTGAAAAATACCAACCCATTTCAGCGCAAGTCATAAGTAATGCTAATTTTTCATCTTTATACTTATCTCTCATTCGAGCGAAATAATCATCACAACAATAAGTACATACATTACTATATCCTTCATTGGCTTTGTACAATGGATTTTGAACAACCTTAAAAAATTTTCCTTCAGGGTCTTGAACTACTTTCCCACAACAGGTACACTTAAAAAGAGGAGGCAATGTATTTGTATCTATTTTATCATACTTAGGTCTCGCCTTTCTTTCGAGAGCTTGTTTTGAACCTTTCGCTGGCATTACCCCACCTCCAACTCTTTATTCAAAATATCTTCAATATTATTAAAATCCCAGTATGGAATACGAATAAGTTTTATATTATGTTCCTTGCAATAATTTGTTTTAATTTCATCTCTCATTTGTGTTGCCTTTAACGCTTCTTCTCCACCAAAATAATCAACAGCTTTATAGTGGAGCGATCCATCATACTCAATACAAATATTATTTTTAGGCAAATAAAAATCAAATGGTAGTGCAAGAATATTTTTACAATCATTAAACTTATATTGTCTAATAAAAGTTATTTCTTTATTCGATAAATAGTTGTCTATTCTATTTTCACCTTTAGATTCTTTGCACTTGGGGCAACCACTTTTATGCAAAATATTATTTGGTGTAACTTTCCATTTTGTCCCACAAATCTTACACAAACAATCTATCTTAGTCATATCATTAATATAATCACCAATAATTTCTATATTGGGGTTAATTAAATTAACTTCTTCTATAAATTCTTTTTTAGATTTTTTAATTTTATTTGCCCCTTCTTTATGACTACATACGGGACAATTATGACCGTTTAATACAACTTGTGGAGTGGTTTGCCATTCATTACTACATACATTACATCTAAACCATATTTTTGTTCGCCCTGTAATATAATTTTCCAACGGTATTATATTTGGATTAACTGTATGTAAATTAGAAATAAAACAATCATTTTTCATTCTTTTACTAAGTCTACACTTCTTTTCACCACAACTAGGACAACCTTGTCCTGATAATAATTTATATGGCTTTGGAAACCAAGTTGTGTGGCAATCAAGACAATAGCATTCAATTTTATCATGTGATGTTTGATATACACCGATAACTTTAATTTTAGAGTTTTTCTTTTTTAATTCTTCGATAAATTCTTGATGTGTTCTTTTTTTATTATTTTTACCCATTATCTTCCCTTTCATTACTTCCCTTTTCTATTTCCTTAAATATAATCAAATACAAAAAGAGGGTTGCCGGGAAGTAGCAACCCTCAAACTTACAGTTTGCAACTCTGTAAGTCTTTGTATCTATTTATCTTAATCAACCTCATGCGGTCAATTAAGACATATATAAAGCCCTACCATTACGGTAAGGCTTAATTTTATTTGATTTTTATATAATTTTTTGTGTTTTTAATCTTCACTAGCTTTACTATTAAGTTTCTTCTTTATTTCATTAACCTCATTTGTAACTGCTCCGCTACTTTTTCTAAAGAAACTACCTATTAATCCCATAGTTCCATAGAATAACGGAATAACCTCTGGTGTAAATCTATCAGTTGCAAATATCATATTCAGTCCATTTGCTACAACATCGCCAATGCAGAGTGACATTATCCAACCGATAAAATACGCTATACCAAAAGCTATTACAGGAGAGAAAATTATCATAGTTATGCTAAGGAGAGATATAAATATTAAACCTACACAACCAAGACGGTCTATAAGATGAGTTTCAGGGTCGGTAAATTTAGAATTATTATTGTTATTGTTGTTCATTTTTGATGTCCTTTCTTTTATTTGTCTAATGAATTATTTTATATCGGAAAAACCATTACTATCTTCTTGTTTGTTCACGCCATCAGCAGAAAAGTATTTATTAAAATCGTCAACCGCTGAATTATCATTGTAGACTTTCACCATTTCCACCGACTCCCACTGAAAAAACTCTCGAATTACTTCTGTCGGCAGATTATTTGCAGAAAGCATTGAGCATACATAATGTCGCAAGGAATGAAAATAAAAATCTTCTCCAACAATTTCTGAAAATTCATCAGTCCAATTATCAAGAGTTTCTCTCCTAACGAAATCCCCATTACATCTTCTGACAAACACCCATTCAGAATTAATACCAAGTTTTTCACGTTCTGCTTTCCAAAGGTCTAAATATTTATCAACCTTTTTCATTACATATTTGTTAATCTGCTTGCCAAGTTGCCCTCTGCCTTTTGCTCTAATTTTATCAGTTTTATATAAACAATCAAATACTAAATGGTCATCATTAAAATATTCCATCTTCATTTGCAAAATTTCGGCTTTTCTCATACCCGAATATGATGCTATTGCAACCGCACAAGCCTTTTCATATTCTTTACGTTCCACAAGAGTATCCATTAAAAGTTCAACTTGTTTATCAGAAAAGACAGTCTTCTCTCTGACTGCCTCATTCACAGGAGACTCAATCTTTTTTATTATGGGTCTAAAATTTTCATATCCTTCTTCATCATCAAGAATATTCTCAATAAACAAACTCATTGAGCTAAGAGTTGATTTTACACGTCTCACACGCCGAGGAGACCAATGCCATTCATTTATAGCATAATTCTGGAATTTTGCTATTTCTCGTTTAGTTAATTTTACAAAATCTTTATTGTTATTAAAGTCAATATTCCATACAAAAAATATATGTAAATCACTTTTGTATGACCTCAAAGTTTGAGGCGCACGGTCAATAGAAGCAAGATACTCCAGAAATTCATTTATAAGCCAAGTATTATTTTCATTAATTTCTGCTATCTTCTCCTCAGTTGTTATACGATTGTAGACAGTTGTTCTTGCCACTATGTCACTTCCTTTATTTATTTTTATACAGCAAACTAAGCTGTGAGCCATTATATCCATTTATGTATAATGGGTTTGTAATTTTAATCACCTATTAATATTATCAATCTTATCTTTATGATTATTAAGTAAATCAGAAATGCCTACATTGCTTTCTCTGCATAAAGAAACAATCGTTCTAAGAGCATCAGACACTTCGCTATCATCAAGCATTTCCAAAGTTTGAGGTTTAGTCTTCTTGCCTGTTTCATTCAAATACTTTGTAATTCGAGAATTAAGATTAATACTATACTTATACAATAACTCTTTCTTAAAGTTAGTCCAAGCTATCCCAAAGTTCCCATCACAAGCATATCCAGCATATCTTCTAACGATTGCATTGATGAGCTTTCTATCAGCCCAATATAATGTTTCAGAAGCCAATATCTTATTTTCATTATCAAGAGTTTCAATTAAATATTTCTGACTTTCTATTGTTTTATTGGCAATCTTTAATGCTCTTGCCATTATTGCTTCCGGACTGTTCCATTGTTCCTCAATACTAATAAAATACTTCCGAAATTTCTTGCCCTTGTCGTTGCGCTGGAGCATACAGATTTCTTTTGCCATGGGGATTGTGAGCTGGTGGTTCATGATGGTTGTGTACGGGTTCTTGGGATTATTGGTTTCTGATTTTTCGGAAACCAATGTGAAGTCCTCGTTCTCCGTAAATCCGTACTCGGTCATTCTCTTGAACCAGTCCGTGTACTTCTCCTTGACCTCCAGTGCTTCATGCAGTTCCCGCCCGCTGACGGTGGGCTTGTCGTTGTTTTCATCGTAATTTACTTTAATTAATTCTGTCATAATTTCATTCTCCTTAATAAAAAAATAAATAGTAAAATAATATTTTGAGGTGTAACATTTCGCTACACCTCATTATTAAAGAGGATAAAATATAATTTATCCTAATCTGCATATAGAAATCCAATCTAAAGCAGAATTAGACCGATAGGAACATACCCTATCATACATAAGTCATTGCATACAAAACCAAAACAGATAATCCGTGAATTATCCATGCTGAACATTTGCAATATGTTTTTGAACAGATACTCTAATTAAGAATACCAGAACCTCTTCCTACACATGGTAGATGAGCTATCAGAAAAAATCTGACCTCGACTAGCGAGTAATCCCTATAGAGGACTTGGTTGCAGATAAATGAGTCGAACATTTTATTTTCGCTTTATGAGAGCGATGAGATAACCGTTTCTCTAATCTGCAATATGAACAAATAAATTATACCCTTTAAGGTATAAAACATTATAATTTCTTAAAAATCATACCCGATAAGGTATAATTGATATAACAACCATATGACACAAACAAGTACCGTCCTATACCCATAGAACGGCACCCATCTGTTACGGAGGATGTGAAAGGAGTTTTATGCAAAAATCATGCAAACCACACGTCCAGCACAAACGTGTACCGAGTTGTTTTTATTGGGGCTACAACATCGGAAACCATACCCATTATCGGTGGACAACGATGGATTTGCACCATCACCTAACGGTCTACTGCAAGGTCGCCCATATAGTCAGACAGCACTATTGCACTGCCTGACCTCACATCTATCAATTATCTGTACAGACAAGAGATATTCTTAATTTTATAGATTTTACCCTAATCTATTTTTCTTTAACACCTAGTGTCAAAGATGTGTATTTCTTCAGACTTAGTATGGAATAACACATCGGCATCACACTCTGTGTCAATGTAAAGAATGCCACACTCATTCGCCATATAACAATCTGTATCTCTATTGATAGCAGAATTGATGAAAACATCTACAATCCCATTTCTGTCTTCTATGAATGAAACAAGATATTCACACCAATCTTCATAATCAATATCAACATTTACAAATCTATATTTATCGCCCACACAATTAGTAACACAGATTTTCAGAAAATCTATTACCTTTGTACGAGGAACAATAATGCAAGTGTCCTTCTTACTATTGCTTAACGCTTCAGTAAACACATCATATTCTGTCATCTTTTCTACGAGCATAAAATTCTCCTTATGTACTTTGTTTTGTTTCTTTTTTAGTTATGTTTTATGTTCTTATATATAAAATGCTTATATTCAGGTTACTTGGTAGGCTTATGCTTCTTGGAGTCATAAGTCTCGGCAACGGAATCCTTCAGAGAGCCACTAAACTTAAACGCCGGAACAAGTGTGTCAGCAGTCTTCCACTTTTCACCATTGAAAGCAGAAACGCCCTCACGACCTGCCTGAAAACGAGTACTAAATGTACCAAGACCATCAATTCTGATAGTATCTCCAGAAGTAAGAACCTCTGCGATAGCAGAAGTTACAGCATCAAGCATATCACCACATACTCTCTTAGAATACTCCTCGCCAGTTACCTCATTTACCTTAGCCTGAATAACATCAATAAAATTCTTCTTTACCATAAATTTAACCTCTTTCTTTGTTTTCTTTTGTTGTTGTTTTTATTAGAGTTTTAATTTAACACAATAAGATTTGTCTTTTCTCTTATTGTATTGCCTTGACTATCCTGACACAAATATATAAAGCCTTCCTTTTGGCTATTATATAATTGACCATCAGAATAATTATTGTCTTTTGTATCACAAAATGCACCTTGTTCATAAATAGTGGTATTACCTATACTATACATACCACTGCGATGTGTATGAGCTAAAACAAGAGTTTTGAAATTATAACCCTCATTTCTAAACCAAAGCATTGCCTTTTCAGCAGTCTTTAATATCCCTGATGAAAATGCTTTTGGGTGTGCGAATATACAGTCGCCAATCTGGTTAAACCAATTTCCTGTATATTCAATTTCAACATCGTCAAAAACTTCTACCAAAGGTTTATATTCCACTTTGGTTCTTTCACGCTTATTATAATGCTTGAAGCCGTCAATGCAAATAAGTTCTAATGCTGTCAGTGGCATCAATTCAAGAATATCTGTATCGAGATTTTTCGCAAAATAATTTTGAAATCTGATTTCATGATTTCCAAAATTGATTACAACCTTTTTAGGCTTCATGTACTCAATCAAATCAATAATATACTGACGAGTTTCAATAATTTCTTCCATAGGAGACTTTCGATAAATCTTAGGGAAACTTGAAATGCCCTGACAATCACCGATATCACCATTAAGATGAAGAATATCGACCTTGTTTTTATACTTCTCTAATTTACAAATAGGAAGTTGATAAGGAACGTGACAATCTGAAATACATAATATTCTTGTCGCAACACCAACACTATCTAAATTACGTTGATATTCAATGCCCTTTCTCATACAAGCATAATGCTTGCGCCATGCCGATTCTGATTTCTGGATATTACTTTCTTGATTAAGTAAAAGCGAAATATCTCTACTAGTAAGACCATATTCAATTTTATTTTCATATAATCTTAAAGCATATGTATCAAAATCTTCCCCGTCTAGTCTCTTGTACTTTGTCATGCACACCGACCTTTAATCGTCTCCCTCAGCAGGAATATCATCATTAATACTAATAGTAAGACTAACGCCCTCCTGACCTATAAATTCATCAATAATCTTATTGAGATTATAAGTCTTAGTATCGTCCTTGCCAATTTCAGTAATCATAAGTTCACTTCCCTCACGAGAAATAAGACCCTTTGAAAAACTTACCTTCTTAACTGTCTTTGCCATAATAATTTGTCCTTTCTATGTACTTTCTTCATGATAATGCTGAATAGCTATTACCAAATCAGCCTGTAATTTCTCCGTATCTTCAAAGACAAAGATAGTTTTATCCTTATCTTCTTTACGGGGTTTTATGTCTACTATCACATTTCCCATTTTTAATAATCGTCTTGCAACATAGGGTGTGAATATACACTTTGTCTTTATATAGAAATCACCTTCTCTTGTTCTTTTTGCATTTTACGTCAAATCATCAGCACAATTACTTATCCAACCACGATAATTATGAGTAAGCTGACATACAGCACATCTATCATCCTTACTAAAATGATTTAAATATCTTTCAAATCCACTGTTTTGTGGGTTATTATACAAATCAATTTGTCCTGAATGACCAATTACAATAACTTTACAACTATCATGTATTCTTGTTAATACTTTCTTTAACTCGTTTGTGTAGTAATTTTGGGCTTCATCAATTATAATCACCTTATTTTCAAAATTACAACCTCGAAGAAAAGTATGAGTTAAACACTCAATATAAGCAGTCCCGTTCTTGGCATTAAGAATATCAGAATATGTAGCCGTATTAAGATTAACACCTATTTTCTCTAGTGCTTGATAAAACGGCTCAAAATAAGGTTCCGACTTTTCTTCCAACGACCCCTTGAGAAAGCCCTGTTTTTGCTCTTGTGTAGGGCTTGCTATAAATACTATCCCATTATATCTACCATATTTAACAAGAAGATTTGCTGTTGCTGTGGCGATAGTTGTTTTACCTGTCCCAGCCTTTGCATTACAAAAAACTATAAGTTTATCATTGCTCCAAATAGCGTCACGAAACTTTTCTTGTTCTTCATCTAATTTAATACCAAAGAATGGATGCTCAGTTAAAGTTTCAGGAGGACTATTATATGTTATAAGTGAAGATTTCTTACCCATAGACACCTCACAGAATTTCATCAAGATTTGTCACTATCTTATGACAAACTCCATATTCCAAAGCCTCATTTGCAGAAATAAACCACTCGGTAGAAATGTTTTCAGCAAGTATATTTTCTGGAATATTTGTATTTTCTTTAAGATACTTTTCAAGTTCTTCAATTTTACGCTGATATTCCATTACAGCAGCTACAACTTGAGCATAAGTACCTGAAAAGCCATTTCCTTCGCCTTGATGAATTAAAAAGGTTGCATTTGGGAAAGCAAATCTTTTATGACAAGCAAGATAAATAAAACAACCTGCACTACAAGCTTGTCCTACATTAACTCCATATATGGGGGTATTGGATAATTTAATTGTATCTATCAAGGCATTGTTTATGTCAAGTGACCCCCCATAAGAAAAAAACATAAGTTTTATTGGTTTTCTCTGTTCAACAGGTGTATTTTTATCTTCCCTATTCCATTCAATAATCTTTCTTGAAAATTCAAGCCAGTAATCATCCACTTCTGTATCAAGCCAAAGCACACGATTTTCAAGATTCCTATAAAATGTAATCAATTCTGGAGAAGGGAGAGTTAAATTTTCAATCTCCTTCGGGATAGAAACATGAATTTCATCCATAAATAATAAAATTTCCTTTAATTTTGTTACAGCCACCAGACTGCCCTATGTAAATAACATAGGATATTTGTTGTTTGTGTAATCTCTTATACGAGATTACTCGCCCCTGAGCCTCTTAATAGCATTAAGAACTCGATCACTTTCGGTAACATACATCTTGCCACGCTTAGATTTCTGCTTGACTGTGCGGCGTATTGACACTCCCGGTATAAACCTACGCAGTTCCTTTGCTTCTTCCTTTGAAACACAAATCATTCTTTTTGATGTCCTTTCTTAGCTTTGAATAAAAAATAATTTCTAATTCAGATTTACTAAACCATAATTAGATAAATAATAGAAAAATAACTGTTGACAAATGCCCACATTAATGGTATAGTATAATGGGATATTTTTTAGTTATTTCCCTTAAAGTCTAGATTTTTTAACAAAAAGACAAAATAAAATGTCCACAAAACCGCATAAATACAAGGTTTGTGGACATTTTACAAACAAAAATCAAAAGTGGAATTTACCTAGTCTTTCTATTTCTATCCCATTGCTTACGATATTCCCTTTGACAATTATCACATCTAATTTTTTTCATGTTTCTAATATCTACGTCAAATTCTTCACCGCAATCACAACATTTTACAACTTTCTTATGGTTTTTCTTTAACCTCTCCTTTCTCTCAATCTCTCGGCAAAGACATTTATCACACACAGTCTGATTTCTTTGTTTAACATAAAACCTAGTCTTACATCTCTCACATTGAATATAATTCTCATCAATATTTCTACAAAGGTTGTTATAAACAATATCCCCATACAAAGTCCAAAAAGCTCTCTTATTAATGCTCTTGCTAATACCAAATAATTGTTTAACCAACACATCACATATGTATTTTTCGTCATACCCCAAAGAAATTAATTCATTTCTTATGTCCATAAGCAACGAATCATAATTGCCGTCTTTATCGTATGATGTTATATTTTGCTTTAATTTTCGTACTAACTCCCTGTATTTTAATACTATTTCATCATTTATTTCTGTATCAGGATTAGACATAAGTAATTGATAATTAAACTTTCCAATATTATCAGCAGTAAAATTAAATTTTAGATTCTTCTTTGGGAACAAATTAATGATACGATTAACCGGGGAATTGTTTCTTTCCTCAACCTGTTCTCCTGTTTTGTCTTTAGCATACATAAAAAACGCTGGTAATTTCTTTTTCGTATATTTCTTTATTATTTTGTCAACGTTATCAGGGCGTTTAGATTTATAAAGTGTTTTGGCATAATCAATAGTCTGATTATTCTCAAGACAAAGCCATTTAATGCAATTTAGTGCTTCTTCTCGGCTATTGTCATCTCCCAATGCACCACTGTTTTTTATCTTTGATATGTCATTACTATATATGCCGATATTGCCACCCGTGTACGCAAGAGAAAGACCTTTATATAAATTTTCAGGAGTAATCAATTCACATTTAGCCTTTTTCATATCATAAAACAAAGGGACTATTCCATTCATATTACGTTTGGCAACGGATATTAAAGTATTATCCTGAATAACTAACGCCTTATCCCCATCAACGTCAAACATCAAAATTTTTGAAATGATATCATGGCAACTTGTATATATAGCCTTTGTAGTAAACCATTTATCAATTTTATCCGAGGTGTAATTATTTCTAATTGCGTGTTCCATGTAAAGATGTGGGCTTCTAAGGCAATCAATTTCTTTATTATATTCAAACAAATTACAATGAACATTATCTCCACTCAGCAATCCCTTAGGGTATTCTTCGTGCGAAAACAACCACTCACAAAAAGCATATAGATCGGGCAACAAAAACGTATAGCAACCATTCACCTTGAATTTAGCAGACCACAATTCTTTTTCCAAACTGTTTTTTAAATCTCGCAAAGATTGTCTTGTATAAGTGTCGTTTAATAATTCTGGATATTTAATTAAGCATCTTTGGAAAGCATTCTTGTACGAATTATCTTCTATCGCCCCAAAAGCCTCTAACATTGCTTGAGGGTTCTCCGCAATATCTGTTATAAAATCATTACTCTCTTTACATAGTTCCTTTAACTCGTCATCTGTTATATCCAAAAGTGACTGTATCATTTGATAATTAATTGTTGCCTGTGGGAAATCCTCCTCGATATTACAAACGCCAGCCTGACAATTAAACTTTACAAAATTATCTTTGTATTGTCCCCAATTATCAAAATACTTCCACATCTTAAATTGACTTTTTGTAAAAATAATTTGGATATCTTCTTTTATAATATCATGCTTTATCCCATATATATCTGTTACAATAGAAGAACAATTATTCTCTTTTATAAACTGAACAAAATCAAATACTCCCAATAAACCCTTGACCCACGGTAGACGTGCCATAAAATTTTTCTCACTCACCGTTGGTAACATTATACCGCAACCATCCATATGAGGTATCGGAACACCCATAGTTTTTCTTGTAATTTCATAAGTTATATCATCAATATAATCTACCTCACAAGGAACGCTATTCTCAAAATCATCTACCACTATAGTTTTTGAAATATCAAAATCTGCCCACTGGTCTGTTGCTGAATTACACAAAGCAAGATACGCAAGATACTTATTTATATTCATTCCACCAAGGTTATTGATGTGTTCTATTGATAACCCACAAGTAAGAGTATTCCAATGTTTAGTTAATAAATCTTCCCTAACACATACCATTTTTTTTGTCCGTATCTGCCCAGCTGAAGAACTAAAAAACACATATTTATGCCCATTCATCATAAATCCATTTTTTATGATATTCTCAGCAATTTCAAAGAAAAACACTTTAATAATTACAATTTCAGTATTAAACTCACGTTCTTTAAGTCCAAAGCATCTCGTAAGAGTGCTGTCAAAAATAGAAACTCTTTTCTTAGGGGCAGGAATAACTTTAGAGACGTTTATATCTAATTTATCTTTTATTGTTATATATAGTTTATCAGGACGAGCTGTTCTAATAATATCCTTATTTTTTTCAAATACTTTGGTAAGTTGAGTTTTATAGTCAGTTATTTCACTTGTATATTTTTTATGCCACTTATTGTACTTGGCAATTTGATTTTCAGAAAACGGTTTCTTATTTTTAGATACAACCTTTTTTAATTGTCTTTCAATATGAGACTTTACAACACGCCTTTTTATAATCTTTTTGTCTATTTCATTTTCTTTATCAGTATAAAAACAAGCTGTATCAAGACCATAAACATAATATAATTTATTAAGAGCCATTTATTTCTCCTTTAATCCCCGTTCTTAATTAAATTCCACAAATCCTCTAAACTTCCCAATTTAGAAGCATTTCCATTCTTATCAATGTATTCTAGCCCATTCTCTCCCCAATCATTCTCAAACACATACCAATAAATCCATTCTTATTTATCATCAACAATATCAGCAATTGTACCGATAATATCACTAAGCGAGGTCATTTCTATTAACTTATCACTACAAGAACCAAACAAATCATAAAACTCATTCCAAAACTTTTCTATTTCTCGATATTTCTTCTTGATTACTGTCATAAGTTTAATAAATTGTTCTTTAGTCATATTTGCCTCATTTCAATAGACTTCCAATATTCAGTCCATCAATGTCCTCGTATATCAATTTCTGGAGCATACAATATCCTGTTCCACCAGATACCTTTTGTTTTGTTGCATACACTTTTCTATAAACATTTAACTTACCATCATTTCTAAAAATATTCCCATTTACGAAATCATCACCCTTCATATAATAATGGGCTGTATTATCTTCATTAATTATAAAACTATAATCACCATACAGCTTCTTCCCTGTCACTTTCAAATGATAATCATAATAATCATTATAATTCGTCCAGTTTTCATATAGCAATTTATATTTCTTGTTAGGTACAAACTCTTTACAAATATGCTGATTATAATCGGTATGATGCCCAGAAAAAATACTTGGTGCAAATCTAATTATATTATGGTCAATACGTTTACACTTTGAAATAAATCCTTCTGGTGTTTTACCAATTGGGAAATCACAAAATACACAATGTTCACACCTTATATTATTTTCATATAAAGCATCTATTATCTCCTCTTTAGAATATTGAGGTATCAACATACGTCCTCCTCTTAATTAAATATCCTCATAAACATTTTCCTGTAAATATCTGTTTAACTCACTCTTATACATATCTCTGTCACAATAATTGTCCGTTGTATAATCGCCTCGATACCAAGCTATCTGACTATCCAGATAAAAATGCTCTCTACCAACAGAAATATCATTATTCTTTGCGAAAACACCAAAATCCCAAAAGTTCTCAACATCTCCAATAGCCATTATGTAAATACTCACCTCTTTTCTAAAATCAAAAATTTGATTGATTTTCTTATATTCAATTCAATAAAAATTTATACTAACCATCAAAGTAATGAGCTTATACTATCTATAACAGTTATATTGAAATTTTCTTTATTGGACTTTCAAAATTCATTCAATTTTTGATTATTATATTCTACTGTATTAATGCCCATGCAACATCTTCAACACTTCTATGATTTCTTATAGAATTAATAATCAATTCATCTGATACTAATGATAATATTTCTTTATACGGCATTTTCAGTGCGAGAAGCTCCATATAAAGAAAACTTCTGTATTCTTCTATTCTTTCTTTTCCTTGCAATTCCTTAATATCATTTTCATTATTAGCCATTGTCTTCATCATCTGTCACCTCATTATTGCCTTTCTTTTCTCTCATCAATCTCATTCTTTCAGTCATAGCTTGCTTCTGCTCATCAGACATAGTTCTTTTTGCATTAGGATTGCGAATACTTATAGCTGTTGCAGTCGCTCGGAATGTAGCACCTTGCCAACTACCGTCTGTATGTCTTGTTTCTGAAGTTTGTTCCCAACCTTGCTTAATACACTTATTAGCATACTTTTGAATAGTAGTGTCTATCTCTGCCCAAAGTTTACCATTCTCATCAGCAGAAATGTTGATAAGAACCTCGCGTTCTTCCGGAGTCACCTTTACAGGGGTTGTAATTGTCTTCATATTTACTTATCCTTTCATAATGTATTATTCAGAAATCACAGAATCCATTGCAGGAACACTTTTGATTTCTATGTAATTATCCACTATTGCCTCGAATAACTGTTTTAATTCAGGTACTTCTTTCACAATATCAATAGCCGGTGGATTAGTAACTTCTTTATGGTTAATCATATATTCTTCTTTATATTGCTCAACGGGCATACCATAATCCAAACGCATAATTTTATAAATATCACCATAAACACTTCTAATTCCATCAGGTGTATTATTACCTATCTGACTGGCTATGCTTTTAATCTTCTTGTTCATTTCAGATTTCCACTCAGAATATGGTGGCATAGGAATAATTGTTGTTACCAATGTTTCCAAACGGTCAATCTTTTTAATCAATTCTTTATTGATTTCCTTTTGGCTTTGCAACATTCTCAACATTATGTCTGTTTTCTTATTTGTTTGAATGAAGTTATCAAGAGATTGAGTATTATCTTCCCTGCTCTTTGCAATAAGCCCATCAATAATATCCCAGCACCAGTCCATGAACTCATCTGCTTTAGGCTGACGAGACCACCGACAAATTTCCATAACACCCTTCCGAGAATAAAACGTACGTTCCTGAATAGTTCCATTAGAGTCGATGGTGTCAGTTTGACCACCTCGACTTATTTCACTCTTTATCAAACAACTAAATTTATCTAACCTCTCTCGATGCCTTTGATGTATCTTCTTAATAGCTTCACTTGGATTGTTATACCCTAACGCTCTACCAATTTGTTCCCTAGTCAGGAAATATTCATCATTGATATCAGCCCAGAAATCACACAATGTAACTCCTTCAAATTTCTCGGTTGTAATAAGCTTTAGGTTATTCATACTCATTTTAGTTTTAGTCCTTTCACAATAAATTCAAATCCTCAATAACATTATTATAAATTATCTAACACTTCATCAAACTCTTTATCTAATTCTTCATTATCGTTCTGCCCTCTCTTAGGATTTACCTCTAATTGTTTAAAGTGAATATTTAGTAGATAATCAGCTAACGCTCTCTGTATCTCCACATAATTAGACTTATACAAGAAAGGCTTTTCTTCATCAACCTCTATTAAAAATTTATCAGTATCATTCATCTGTTCTGATTCCATTGCCTGTTCCCTGTCTAGTCTATCACCCTCGCTTTCTAAGAATTTATTCCAATTATCTTCATATTTCTTTTCAGCCTGAATATTAAGGCATTTTATTATTTCTGCATTCAATTGTGTTTTCCTATCCTCAGTAGATAGTTGTCGTATTTCTTCTGCCTTCAGAGGTATCTGTTTAGCAATATTATCAATATACACCACTCTGAGCTGTGGATAACACCTTTCCCAACCATATTCGTTCTTTATATAATCATTAAACTTTTCAAAGAACTCATCGCTCTTATAGCATAACATCACTTCCATTGTATTATTGAAGCCCATCTCTTTTATAATATGGCTCTTTGCTTCAAGTATCAACTTATCCTCATAAGCATTAGACTCTCTAAATTCAAGATTATTTGTAACCGGGTCAGGTTCTGCAATAATATTTACTTTTTTATAATCTATAAGACATCTGTTCTTCATACTCCTAAGAGCAGAATATAATATCTTATTCAATTTCTGTTCTGCCCGAAAATAAAAATTATTCACATCAAAGCTAGACACCATAGGAAAGTCAGAGAAAACAAATTCATCTTCATTGTTCATTATTGTTTGTCTGATTACTTCATTCCCCCGTTTCGTTCCTAATCTATTTCTTATATCATACCTATCATTAGTCATACCAAGAATACGATACATTTCCTTATTCCCAACAGTTACTTTGTAATCTTGCTGTCTGGACAAGAACTCTAGCAGAAGAAGCTCTATATACTTTACATACAACCCCTCTCTACGCTTACGAGCATCATCAGTGGCAAAAGGCTCATCATATATCTCATCAATTACATAATGCTGACCATCTCTATGAAAGTCAAAATACCTCTTCCAACGGTCTACCTGTGCCCTCTTGGAATTTCCCGAAGTAATTTCTTCATGTAATAAATCACACATTACTTTATAATTTCTTACCACATTAAAATCATCATTATTTTCACTAAAATTATTCTCAAGATATGCTTGAAGGTGGCTTATGTCCAAATCATTTTTTGTGTAATCTTTATATGTTTTCATTAAAATCTCCTTTTATTTATTTGTCCAAATCCGTAGGTGTTTGCTTTATTTTAAAAATTTGTCCAAATTTGTGGTAGTAATATTTATTATTATAAATTACCACAAGATTGGACAAATTTTATTTTACTTCAATCAAATATATCATCATCTCCTTATTTATCTAACCAAATATGATATTCTTAATATTTATCAAAATTTATAAATCTTATCGCTTTTTTCTTTTTGCTACTTTTTCTTTTTTGGCGATAAGTCGTAAACCTCCAAATTTGCGGAACGTAGTGACAGCAAATTTGGCTAGGGTTACGAGTTTGTCATCAAAAAAGAAAAAGTAGATTTTTAATAGAATAATTGTTTTTAGAATATCTTATATTATATTTTTATAATTCCTTAATATCATCATCATCTCTTATCACTTTTAATATTGTCTAAAGAATTTACTATATTGATTATAGCATATTACTTTTCTTTTGTCAAGTCATTATTCTGATGGATAGTACTTTGTATAAGTATTTTGATTTTTAATGTAAAATAGACCCCTATAAGTAATTGATTTAGGATTTATAAGGGTTTGTCTATTGCAAAAGTAATCTCAATTCAATATATTGTCTTTATGAAATCTGAATTATATTATTGCAAAAGTTTTTATTTATCATATTTTTTTGAAATTAGATTTTTCTTTGAGGAATATTAAAAATATTGAAATTTTATTGTTCTTCGGTTATAAAGATTTTATTGAATATAATTATATCCTGTTTGCCTTAGTCTGAACGAGGACAGATAATTATATCTGATGAGAAATAGTTTGAAGTAAGACATTGTAATTTTGTATTAGATTTGATTGATTTTGTGTGGGTTCGAGATTGAAGCTAGATTATTAGGAGTTTGGAGAATTTTGAAGATTACCATTGTAATAAAGAAATGTTTGACAGATTTAAAATAATATAAAGATTGAAAGTAGATTATTTAACAGTTCTAATAAGCAAAAATGTGTATGTCTTTGTTTGATAATTAAACTATGCTTTTTATTTATTTTTATTCTTATTTTTATTTGTAAGTTATTTTGAGTTTAGATTTGATGGAGTGAAATTACACCGAAGTAAGAAATCGAACATAGATAAATTGATGATAAAATTTAATGGAATGATAAAAATAAGATTCGGTTTCGGTTTTGCCTTGTGTGAGTGGAGTTGAACTACTACAGGTCTCCGTCCCTGCCTCGGAACGTTCCTGAATGTAAACCTACCCGCCCGATAGGTATTATAGATATTTTTCTATGTTGCAATTCTCCAAAAGACAACATAGAAAATATCTATAAGCAGTCTTGAAGTAGTCAAAAAATAGTCCGAAATCAGACTATTAAAACAGACTACCGGAGATGTCCAGAAATAGAGCTAAAAGTTAAAATTTAATTAATAGCATAAATATTTTAGCACTGTTGTGTTATATGTGCTATTTAATTAATATCTTTATCTACTGTATTAGTGCATATAATACAGTTCGTCAATTTGATAATCAATATCAATTTGACATTATCCAACACGCTCTAGCCGATTTCCTTATATACTCTTATATACTTATGCACATATCGCATATAACCGCTTTAGCAGTCCTACAACACGCATACACGGCAAAAATGTATAACTATACTGCCAACGCATAAAAACGCCGTACAGCGCATTTTTAGCACCATACAAGAGATATCTATTATTTATCACTTGTATCTGTTGTATTATCTTGTATCTGTATCCATTCTTTAAGATTGACATTATTTGACATGCAATAATTAAACATTCCAACTATTAATTGCGGTTTACTAATTTTGTTAATATTGCAATAATTATCAATCATAGCAGCATCATCTATTTTCAAGTTAGCTTGAAATTTTTGGTAATTTGCTTTATTGTATTTATTACTTGCATTTGTATGTGAATTTCCCATATATAGTATACCCACTTTCGTATTAGTCAATGTGCACAAAACAAATATCATAGATTACGTATTATTTGTGTAAAATACCACTAGTAAATATCCGTAATCTATGTTATAATAACATCGTCAAAGGGAAACAGCGACAACCCCAAAACCCCTTGACAAGCTCTTTGAAAATTTAGACTTTACACCAACTAAAAACCATGATATAATAGTAATAGGCGAAAACCTAATCTATTGTAAAGGTGGTGAAAAGGTGGTGAATGAAGAAATGGCAGTGTTTAAAGGTTATCTCAGAAGCCTAATGCGTCAATTGAAGTTGCTGAAAAAAGCAATCAACGAAAAAAACATTGAAGAAGCCGAAAAGCTAATCAATGAATTAATCGAAGACACACAGAACAACATAGAAGATTAACCAACAAGCGCAAAATCTCCAAAAGGTGTAAAGTCTAAATCAAAGGCTTTACACCTTTTTATTTTACCACAAAATCAACCAAAAGTCAACCCTTCAACAAACAGAAAGGAAAGCAAACACTATGTGTAAATATGATATTCCCGTATATATCGGAAAAGCAGACAGCAATAACTCTGAAGCAATAAACATCTGTAAAGTACTTTATACAGATATCCGCTCTGGAGCTGCAATTGTTTTCAACCGTGAAACAAAAAAATATGAAACAATACGCTGTACAGAAGCAAGGCATCTTGATAAAAATCTAAGAAAACTTGCAGAAAACACGCAACATCTTGATAGAAAGTAATTCATACAGTCGCCCGGCGGACTCAATCAGCCGGGACACATCAGGCAAAAGCGTAAAGCCACTAAAAGCCCGCACCAAAAAAATCTTTGAAAATCAAACAGAATACGGAGGAATTAACACAATGAATGTAAAAGATTTCGAAAGCGTTTTCACGCATAAACAGCTTGAAACCATAGCGGACAATCTCCGCGCATACCTTGCAAATTTTAGCTATTTGAAAATAGCTAAAGCCGATTACGGTAAAGGCTTTTACGTTTTCGCAGATGAGTCCCGTCCCGAAAGTTATACACAATACTGCTATTCACTTGACTATTTAAACGGCTGGTTGTATGGAGCAGTTCAGGCGGTAAACGGCATCATGCAGCCGAAAATAAAGGAGGCGTAAACAATGGCAAAACTTACTAGAGAACAGGCACAAAAACTCACTGAAAAAATGTCTAACGGCTGGAAATTTGATATCGCCTATTATATTATGCACAGTGGAGAAAAAACAGCGGTAAAGAAAACCATGTTTGAAGATGGAAGATACCTCGAGTCACATTTATGGTTTTCGGAGCGGTACGACTGGAAAACACAGACAACTAACATCAAGCTTGAATTACATATATCTTTGTTTTCGGCTGATGGTGTTTCCCACGGTTTAGGGCTATTTCATACCATTGCGGAAAATCTGCCCAAAAAGCTATTTTCAATCATTCAGAAAGAAACCGCCAACTATACAGATGAAAAATTGCTTGAACTGACTAAAAAGCACGAAAGCAATTTAACAGATGATTTAATACTTGATGGGAACGGCGCACACATTCACAGAATTTAAAAGAGGTGAAACAATATGATTTATACAGTAACTTATTATTCCCCGAAATGGACACGCAACAAAAATTTTGTTACTTTTGAAGCTGCGGAAAAATTCGCAAAATCGAAAGTAACAAACGACTTCCCCGCCGTTTTATCAATCCTTGACGGAATGAGGTCAATAAAAGAATTGCGTTATTTTGCAAGTTGAAACGCACTCTTACAACATTACGGATATTTTAACGGGTTTTCACCGACAAAAGAAAACCGTTTTTATATCGTGTTGAAGCCGTTAAGCGCGACTGAAACACGCACCAACACCAAAACAGAAACAGAATGAGAGGAACGAAAACAATGTTGTTGAAGTCAATGATACCAACTGCGGAGTTTGAGGAGCTGAAAACCCTTTACAACGCCGACAAAATCAACCTTGCAGACATCAATCTACTTGAAAAATCAGCGCTTAATCAGGCGTACAAGGCGCTTGTAAACACTGCATACAATAACGGTATTACAAGCACTATTCACCCCGAAACCAGCGACAGAAACGCTATTATCAGCCGTGATTTTATAGCTGATGCTATAGCCAGGCTTGATATATTCCCCGCCGTATTTTCGGCACTGAAGCAGCGTGAGTATATCGGAGTCTGCGGAGCTGGATATTATTTTGAGTCAGCGCCGAAACTCACGGAAGAAGAACATACACGCCTCGACTATCTCAATTTTGATTTAGGTGTAGGCGCATAAGCAGGAAGGAGCTGGAACGCATGAAAAGATATGTCAAGGAATTTGCAACAGCAACAAAACAGACTACAACCGGAATGAATGAGAAATGCAAGCAGAAAGTACTTGAACGCATTGATCGCGCTTTAATGCTGAATGAAAAAGGCTATATTACAGATTTTAAAGCCGTTGAATTGATTTTGACGGCAACAAAGGAGGTTTAAAGCATGAGAGGAACACCAACACGCAAACACGGAAAAATCAGCCGTGAGGAAGCAGCAGAACAAACCTTTTACACGGCGTGCAATATCATCATGAGGGGCTATAGCTACAAGTATATGCCACGGTACAAGGGAATACTAAAGCAGGACGAAATAGCGCAAATATGGAATTTTGCGTTGAATCAGATATGCCAGATTGAAGTCTGAAGCACTTGAAACCGTTACCAAAACACCAAAACAGAAAACAACGGAGGATTTAACCATGTATTACACATTCAGAGACAACAGGAACGCTGAATTTTGCGCCTATTTACCGAATAGCAAGGAAGCGGAGATTTTCGCCAACAGAAACGCCCTTGAAATAATCGGCGCTGCACTCACGGAAAATTATTGATTGAGGAGTTAAAGCTATGTATATATTAGTTGAAGAACGTATAAAAGAAATTACAAAAGGTATATGCCCTTATAAGCACAGAATTTGCGATGGTTTATGCAATAACTGCGGAATTTTGGCAAATTCTGAAAACACTTTCACAAAAATAATACCGTCAAAACAAGTTTGTATATGTACTTATGATGATTTAAACACGCTTGAAGATAGAGTAATTTTATAACTGAGGACGAAACAAAAACGGCTGAAAAGTCGCTTTTGTTGGACTGAATAAAGCCCACTATAAACACATTGAGGAGATAGAACACAATGAAAGTAATTGAAAAAGCAATTATGCCTGACGGAACATCGATTCAGCTTGAGGACTGGAGCGGAAACAATACAAAAGAATACCCCGATTTATACGGGCTTGAAATAGGGGCATATCCTATAGCTAAAAACTCATATACAACATGGATAAAAAAAGGCGAAAAATGCCGTGTGGCGTTATCGTATAGCCGTTGGAGGAATATTTCAAATGAGATGATAAAGGCTGATTTTGAAGCCCTTAAAAGTGGAGAAAAAACGCTTGAGGACTTAAAAGCACATTTCTATGATAATGCTTATTGTTTCATCTTAGGAATATAATAAGCGATAAAATTCACATTTGATAGATAGTTTTCACCTATCAGCGGAAGAAATAAACCGCCTCCGCTGCATATCTCCCGATTATCCGCATGAGAATATGGAGGAGGACTAAACACAATGAAACTTACAGTAAAACAGTATAAAATTCTATCTGCCCTTTACCATGACTACACGGCTATTGATACGGAAGCCGACTTGAAAAAGCGGAAGATTTTGCTTGCTGACTATCGTGCTATACCGGAAATTTTCGGAGAGGTACAGAGACACGGAACAACAAAGTGTTTTATCTCATCAATAGCGGAATACTTCAAAAAATACGGATTCATCGTTGAACTTGAGTCTGACAACGTGAGTTACAACATAAGCATTTGAGGAGGTTTAACGACAATGGGGAAAATTTATTATAGAGCTATATGCAACGGGAAAATAATATTCCGTGCAAGAATACACATAACCTCAACAGGAAGATATGGCTTTGAAACAAGTATAAACAATAGCCCGTATGAATCTAACATCAATATGCCATTATTCTAAACAAAAGAGGAAGCAATAAGATGGTTAATAATCAATTGGATAAATTGAGGAGGTTTGAATTATGAAATTTGCAGGAAAAGTTTATACTAGTAATAAGGAGGTATTGCTTGGAAATATTTGTGCAAATTCATTTGTAGCATTGAAACGAAGAGCAAGCACTTTATGCAATGGCTATTATAGCGCGGTTGATACGATGGTATTACACAGAGTGAATGACGAAGAAGTTAATAGTTTAACATTTACAAGAATCAACAGGAAAAGCCCCGATAATAGAATTATCAGAGGGCAATGGAAATAAAATAACAATTCTATAAGGAGGATTTTTATGAATAATTATGATCAAGCATTAAATCATTGGAAAAACCACAACAAAGATAAATATTATCAACAATGTGGATTTGAAACAGATAATAAAAATATTCCGTCAATGGCTACTATTGCAGAAAAAACAGCATTATCTTTTTATGTTGGAACACGCAAAGGACAACGATTAACTAATAATTTTAACAATGAAGATGATGCTGTGGAAGCATTAAAACAATTAAGAAAAAATAACCCAAATTATCAAGCTCTTGATTGGATGTGCATTTTTACAGATAAAAATTTAATTATAGCAAGGGAATAAAACAATACTTTTATGAGGAGGATTTAACATGACTATTCTTGAATTAAGCAAGATAATGGAACAGGATACGGAGATTTTCGTCAAAGTAACCGACAATGGGAAAGAAGTCACAATTCCGCTGACAAATGGGTTGTGTGGTACATCTTTTGCTACAATGGAAATTTGGGGTAAGATCAATCCTATAGCAAGGAACGCCGTTGAGGTTGAAGTAAATATTCCCTATTCCGTAGCAAGGGAATGGAAGAAGTATAATGAAAAGAATTACATCAAGGAGGATTAAATCATGGTATCACTTAAGAAAACAGTAAATCTCACAAAGAAGCCCCTACCCTGCTACAAGGTCAATTTACGGAAAATGCCCAGAGCCGACCTGCGAAAGAAGGTGATAGCCTGATGTTTGGAATACTTTGTTTGTTATTTGCAGTCTTTTGTGATTTCAAGGATATACACATCGGGAAGGGAATGCCACCTGCTCAGCAGCGTTACGGAAAATTCGTAGCAGATAATGATAAAATCTGGTACGATCATCTCAACAAGTGCATGAGAGGTCAAGAGTCATGGGCAAGCTGGAACGACCCTAGAATTAAGTGGGAGGATAGATTGAAGTGATAAAACCCCGATTCGGTAATTACTCATCATACGGAAGATGTTGGTATATCCGCTATGGAAACATAGCAACAGTATCATACATCAGCCGTGAAAAATGCCTTAAAAAGCACATAAAGAAGTTATTGAAACTAGGCTATTCCGAAGAAGAAATCAGCAGACACTTCTGAATTAACTGTGCTGAAAACAACACAAAAACACGTTGACTAAATGCCAAATATATGGTATAATAAGCATGAGGAATCATGCCACATGGGAGGATAAAATCATGACATACATAGCAACATATTTCCGAGGAAATCCACAGTCGCGAAATGGTGGGTATAATACCACACGGACAATCGAAGCAAAAACATTAAGAGAAGCCACAAAGAAGGCAGAAACTCTTGAAAGCTGCGTGTATGGAACAATGACCCTGCTTTCTATCAAGCCAGAAACAAAAGCAGAATAAAATCAATATTTCATGAGGAGGTTTCACATGAAAAGATGGTTTGAAAAATTTATAGGCTGCGTCTTTACCATATGGGTACAAGGAAAGCCAGAAGAATATGTTTTCTGCGGAACTTGTGATAATCCAGCTACAAAATCAGGCAAGCCATTACAGTATGAGTTTGAAGCCGAAGGCAAACCTCAAGTACTATTAAGCTACAAAGAAGCACGGGCTGTCATGGGAGCAATGATTGACAAATATAAAAACGGTTAAGAGGAGAAATTCTCATAGCGGAAGCGCACAACTTCCGCATATGCTCCGAAGTCTGCATGAGGGCAAAGGGGCAACCAAACAATACATAAACACAAAATCGAAGGGCAATTAACAGGAGGATTTTATTATGACTATTGCAGAATTTACAAAGGCTCTTGAAACAAAAGCAACTGAAAAAGGATATGAAAATGTCGAAATGATAGGCTTAGGTAGAGGCTCTGACAACAAAGGGGTCTATTATGTAGTAATGGCAAAGCCGGAAAATGCTGACCGGGACATCGAAATCAGAATTTATGACAAGAAGTAAGGAGGAGGCGTTATGAAAACCAAAGAAGAACTTTTGCAGATGCTTTTTGCAAAACTCGAGGAAGGTAACTTCACTAAGGAAGAAATTGAAACCGCGGCTCACCTTCCCGAAGATTATAGCGTAGGCACTTATACAAGAGATGAAAGTTTCTGGTATAAGGTAGTAGAAGTATGAGGAAGTTCTTATGGAGTATGGGAGGAACGCACATGAAACGTATATCAGACCTCTACAAAGACATAGACAACATCATGTCAGAGAATGAGTATCATGACGATGATACAGGTGAAGATGTCTGCGAAATATCCGAGGACGAAGTTTATCGGATAATCACTACACGGAATGATTATAGATTCCTGACCACAGCTACAATCAAGGAAGAAATACACAAATGCTTTACGGATTTTGCATACCGTATGCAGAAAGCGTTATATTGAAAGTGAGGAATAGATCAATGAAATACCCAGAAAACATACTTCGTATTGTACGCCAGAACCTTAACCTTGAACCGACAGACACAAGCAAAGACGATGATATCAATGTTATGAGTCGGTCGGAAATTCTTGACTGTGTTTGTGAATGGGAAGGACTTATCGGCTATGGCAGAGTTATTTGTGAATGGATAAAAGACATTTACGGAATAAATCTTGATAAGAAATGAGGAATACATAATGTCAGGACGATACATCTGTTTTCTTGAACTCTTTGAATACGGCGACTATATTGAGGAATACGCCGGAGACGGAAGTTTTACCTTATGTGTAGATTTTGAAAACTATGCAAAACATTTCGATACAACTAAAGAAGCTATAACATGGGCTAAATCTTACGGACTTAAAGACGGAGAATTTGGCGTTAGGTGTTATTGGATGGAAACGGAGGAGAATACATAATGAATCCGATAGTAAAAATCCTGATGAAGCGTGACGGTATGACCGAGCAGGAAGCAATAGACCTTGTAAGGGCAACAAAAGAAGAACTGATGAACAGCCCGTGTAGTGATGGTGCAGACATCATCATGGATAATTTGGGGTTAGAACCAGATTACATAATGGACATTCTGGAGATTGATTGAGGAGAAATCATGGCTGATACGATAATTTTAGACCGTCTTATAAAAAGCGCAAGAATAAATTCTTCTAAGTTGTTTGTATGGGGTGAGCCGGTCACAACACAAGACGTTAAAGATTTCTTATCTATTGGGAAACACGGTACTGAAATCCCATACGGAAATAACCATAACATGATACCTGACGTTAAGGATAAAGACTACCATATATCCAGAGTTGCTTATTTTGTTCAGCACCCCGAAGAAATAACCGATATTGATGTTGATAATCAATGCGTGGGTATGTATATTACTTCGAGGGCTATTGTCACTGACGGATGGCATAGGCTGATGGCAGCGTATATTTTAGGATTGGAAACAATAGAAGTCAATTACGGCGGACGTGTTGATGTCTTGGAATATTTACAGGGCTTACGAAACGAAGAAGATTTGGAGGATTAAAACTATGAAATTTACAAACAAAATGATAGAAAAGTTAAATAACAAATATGTTAGTAATTACGCCGAATCTATTAAGTGGACAGATATCTATGATAGTGAGGAAGAGTTAGTCAATGACCTGCTTCACATTACCATAAGAAAAACATACCCTAATCCTACGCAAGGCTATGAGTATCTATCAAGTTTTCAGAACAGATTGAAAGCTGGCAATAGCCTGACGGATAAACAGATGACTATGTTAAAAAGACTTGCATATGTTGTGGCGTATGAAAGACATTGCAGAGGGCAAGAAAATACTTATGGGCTTGATTGAGTGGATAAAACGTAAGATTAAAGAACATAAACAACAGAAACTTGAAGCATGGAAAATCAAACAACTACCCGAAGATTGTCAGCAATGCGAGTTGCTAGGCATCTGCCGGAATAGAGAAAAAGATTGGAAATGCAGACAAGGGTGTTTGCTGTGGTGATTTGAGAGGAGAGAAATCATGGAATACATAATTGAAAACACAACCAAAGAGGAACGTAAGATACTCGACGCTGAAGGTTTTGAGTGGTATCCTGATGATATGGAAAGTACAAATATCGTTGTTGAAGGCGATGAACAGAACGTTAATAAGGCACTTTGTGCTATCGGAAGAATATAAGGAGGATTTTATAATGAATACTAAAGCTAAATTTAATGTGGTAATCCCTAGAGTAGGACTTGATGAAAACGGAGATTTTTATGCAAAAGATGTAGCGTATAACATTGATTTGATGGTTGATAATCAGGTTACATTCGGCGTTCCTTATGGGAAACAGTACACGATTGCATTTGACGACCCCGATTTCCTGATTTGTTTTGGTGTGACTTTAAAAGAATTACATGATATGGGGTATCTTTATGTTATGGAAGAAAGTGATGAGCTTTATACAAGTTGTGTAGCAGACGCAGTTAAAAAGCTTATGAGGAGTGCCGTGATAACGGTTGGGCATCAGTTGATTGTAGGGATTGTATTATAGAAGCGGAAACTTTTGATAATGATGATGGTTCTGCTTTTATTGAAATGGTGATATTAAATAAATACGGAAAGGTTTTATACAAATGGTATGAAGAATAAATTCTGTTTTAATATCATAAAATAAACATTTCATCGGAAAATATGTTCAAAAGAATGGCTTAACCAAGCCATTTATCAAGGCATTTATTGTAAGCCATATCCAGATAACGGATAAAATTCAAGTTTGAGGAGGAAATGGTGATGAAATTATATCTTGTTGAGGTTTCTTTTATAACCATTGAAGATTATTATATAACAGACGAACCAATTGGCATATTCACAGACAAAGAGTTTGCAATTGCTTTTGCAAAGAATTATGCTACAGGGCACAAAAATAGAAAAGATTTTCAGGGTTATAGAATAAGTGAGTGGGTGGCTAATGATGCTTCAAAAGGAGAAGTTCATAGCCGAATAAATTATATTGTTGATTGGGAGGAATAATTTACATGGAAGAAAAACGTCCGAAATTCCCTACAGATTCAGAGGAATTACATAGAATAATGATAGAAGCTTTAGAAATGGTAGGGTTTAATGTCCGCAAAGCAAAATTCGGCGAAGAAGGCGGTTTTTATTATAAAGATGAGAACGGAGAAATCAAGAAATTAACTCTTAAAGATTTTAAAGACGATTTTAAAGCTAATAAATCTGTTCAATCCGAAAACACAGCAGAATGGTTACAAGTCATTGCAAGTAATTTTGGTGATTTAGTAATTACCTATAATTCAAGAGCATATAAGTGTTCTCATTGCCGTAAATTTTCCAGACACAGATTTCCCTATTGCCATTGGTGTGGATTTAGTATGAAGAACGGTAATTATGAAGGAGATGAAGATTAAGTATTATGAACTGCATGAGCAAAAAAGTCAAGCGTAGCAAAGAAACTCTTGCACAAAAAGAGTACAAAGAGAAACTTGCTAACCTTACGCCAGAAGAAAGACTTGAAATGAAAGAAAAGGACTTAGCAATAAAGAAAAGGCTCTGGGATGTGCTTGGTGTTATAAATACAATATCAACTATGACAGATGGCGTTTACTCTGACGAAAGAATATGGAGGGAATAAAAATGACAAGTCAAGAAATGCTTCAGGCATGGATAAAAGGCAAAACATATCAAGAAATTGGTGATATATGCGGAATATCAAGACAGGCGGTTTATTTACGGATAAAAACACTCGAAGAAGGAAAAATGAGTAAGATAGTTTATAATGGTGTTTATGATTATTTTGCTAATAATGATAACATGAATTTTTCTAAATTTACTAGACAAGTAAATGGCAATGGACAAATCATAGAATATGGTACATTAAAAAGATTTCTTTGTGGAGAAATAATGAGAGTTCCATTAAGTGTTATAATGAAAATCTGTGAAATTGTTGCAAAACCGATTGAGGAAGTCTTTAAAAGGCGTACTATTCAAACAGATACATAAATGGAGGGATAAATTATGCTATCAGTTGATAAGATAGTTGATGAAATAATAAGTGGGCAATGGGAAAGAGAGACAGAGCCCTTTTCGGAATCTCAATTGTCATTATCTGGTGAATTTGAAGCTCAATATTTTTCAAATTTAAGAAGGTATCTGCAATCAGATTTAGCTGAATTAGTAATTACCTCCGGGCAATGTCTTGACGATTTGAAAATTTTAAAGAAAATAAAAAACTATAATGAAAACTCCGTTTTATTGGATAATTTTTGAAAGGTGGATTAAAATGAATCAAAGAACTTGTGATATAATCATGATCTGTAAAAGTGATACCGAAAATGAACCTAACATACGGCTTGACAAGATAAAACAGTATATGTCAAAGGAATGCCATTGTCCAATTGAATACTACTCACAAAGTATGACGGAAGGAATAATGTTTGATGCTGTGTGCAATTACATAGACACTTGCGATAAACCAAGTTCCTTTTTGAAAGAATTAAGAAATGCAAAAAGATGGATAAATAAAAGTATCGCAGAGATAATTGTTGTTGCTTTTAGTTTTGTTCAAGTAAAAGAGGTAGATGAAAATACCGGAGAAATTAGATATATTAACGGCTTCACTAATGAATTGATAACAAAAGGAGATCCATAATGAAATATAGAGAATTTTTATCCCTAACAGACGAAGAAATCAAATTTATTCTTACGGATATTTTTAATCCTACTAAGATTGAGGATATTCAAAGAGATAAAGAATGGAATGAAATAACAGCAGACATTACCACAGACGGGTGGAAGATTGGGATAGGGAATGGAGAAATCACCGATACAATTACTTTATCAATGGGTAAACTAGACATATATTGGCTCTCTGATAAAGATGAAGATAAATGGATAAAATTTCTTCTTGCCAAAGGTTGTGACGAAAGGCTAAAGGATAACCCTTATTTGGAGGAATGATATGTTTAATGAATTTAATGAAGAAGAAATGATTAAACTATGTCAAGAATTGGGAATTGACCTTGTTGAATCCGAAATGAAAAAACCTCAACTAAATGGGAAAGACTTAGAAATTGAAGATATTGTTTCGATTTTTGAAAGAAAGGAAATAAACAATGGGAAGACTTAAAAATATGACAACTCTAAAGGAACTTGTGGCTAATCAGAATTTAACTGGCGACACCGATATTCAAATTATCAAGGCATTCTTTACTCTTAACGACATGGAAGAAGAAGGAATGGATTTGTTCTATGCGCTCACGAAGTCTAAGATAGCAAAATTAAATCACAGACAATATATCGTAGAAGAATGGGTAAGCTATTTACCATCTACTTATTTATACGAAAATTATGATTTAGAGACGGCTGATATGCTGCATAGATTAGAACTTGACTACCTTTCATACGGTGAAAAACTGTCTGATTGGAGCTTGAAGTGGGCACAAGAAAATGTGCCAAACATTATAAGACCAGAGTGTTACTTTAATCCTCTTGTAGATTGGCTTGAGGAACGTGGAATAGAGTTTAAGAAAAGAGAGGTAAAATAATTATGAAGTATTTAATGATAACATTGCACGACAGTGATTTTTATTATGAACTAGATTGGCTCGGCAAACATTTATTGGATAGATTAAGTGATAATCGTTCTGAACCATTTGATACAGGGAAAATAAATTTTGATAAATTGAAATCTGTCATTGTAAATTTTATTATCTCGACATATATTTTACATGGAGAGAAATGGTATAAACAGTATGATAATTGTGGAGAAGATGATATATGGGAATTTCATAGCGGAATAAAGAAACAATTATCCAATTTAATACACATTGAGGTGGTTGAAGATAGCGAAATTCATGAGCAAGGTTATGAATTACTCTATGTGCCTCTTTGCACTTCAAATGATATTTATATCAAAGGTTTGAACTATTTTATTATCTGATGAAAGGAGAATTTTATCATGAAATTTTCAGATATTCCCCAGTTTAATAATGGCTCATGGCAGTATAATTTTGATTTACAAAGTCTCGTCGAATGGATAACAGATGAGCGAGAAAAAGAAAATCTACAACTTAATCCAGATTTTCAAAGAGGTCATGTATGGACACAGGCTCAACAGATAGCCTTTTTAGAATATTTCTTACAAGGAGGTAAGTCGGGTACAAGACTGTATTTTAACAAACCTGATTGGCACAACAACGTTGAGAAAGGTTCTTATAATGACTTTGTATGTGTTGATGGTTTACAGAGAATAACGGCGATAACGAGATTTATTAATAATGAAATTCCTATCTTCGGAACATTTTTTAGGGGTTTTAAGGATAGACCTCGAATGACTCATACAATCAAAATCAATGTAAACAACCTTAAATCCAAAAAAGAGGTTTTACAGTGGTATATTGATATGAATGCTGGAGGGACACCTCATACATCGGAAGAAATCGATCGTGTTAAAAAGATGATTGAGGAACCGGGATAATTTAATGAAAGGTGTAAATAACTATGCAAATACCAAATTACATAGAAAAAGCATTGGAACGCAGAATAAATGCAGTTAATAAATTTAATTCTGCTGATATTATTATATCGGAATTTATTGATAAGAACGGAATTAATGTTGATCCTGCGGATTACCGTGGAGGTTGCGAGTCAATAGCTTCGCCCGAAATAAGCACAGAACATATAAGAGAAGCTATTTTAAATCATAAGAAATGAAAGGAGAAAATTTAAATGAATGAAAAATTTTCAGAAATAACAACTAGACAGAACAAAATTAATTTGTTAAAGAGCAAAATTAGAGATGAAATTAAAGAGGATGAAATCAATATAAAACTTAACATGAAGATATTGTTAGAATATAATGACCTAAATTACGATGCGTGGAAGTGTTGTGTGAACAAGGCATTCTTTTTAGAAAGGTTGAAAATTTTTATTAATTCTGAAAAATCATTTTGCTCTCTTATAGCGGGAGATTATAAGGCAGATACTGCAATTTATAATATATCATTAGATGATATCAATATTTGGCTACAAGAGGATTATAATTTTGTTCATAGATTATTTTTTCTTGTCGAAAATAGACTAGGGATGCTAGATTTTATCCTTACTGATAAATTTCTTGGCATGGAATTGATAAGCGCATATGAACGGGTATTGTACAGTAAAAGAATAGAAACAAGATTAATCTAAAAACAATGAAAGGTGGATTTTATCATGGAATTTGAAAATGTATTAAAAGTACTTTCTAAATATAATAACACATATTTTTATGTTCATGATTTCTTTCCCTCGGATATCAAATATGTTGAAGGGTTCATTGAAGCATTAAATTGCACACATTCTATTTCAGATAAAGACTATTTTGCTTGTCGCAGAGAAATCTTTCATGCTAAAAAGCAGTGGTTATGTTAGGGAGGAAGAACTATGAGAAAGCCCAATTTATATATACGAGAACATAGGAATGAACCTTCTCGAGTAAAATACAAAACAATAAATCGTTATTATGATATCAATAGTGGCATTTGTGTATATAAAATGACGATTGAGCAAAATTTAATAGTTGGGGAGGTATACGATTTTGAATATGAGAAAATAGAGGACGGAGAAAGCAATACTTATTGTTATATTGTTCTAAGAACAGAGGATTCAAATATTTATTATATTACTGAATTTTATCCTTATCATGGATTTATAATTGTAGACGAAAAGTCATTGTTGCCACAATGGATAAAATGTGATGTGGAGAAAGAACTTGGAATCAATCTTAATGAATGGAGAAATAAGACATTATGAATTTATTATTTAGAACAAATAGCCTTTTCCCGTTGGTAATTGTTAGAAATAAGTCATTAAACATAGGAGATATAATACAGATAAGAGGACATAAGTATTATATCAATTGTGTCCCTGATACAATATCACCAACTGGCAAAAAGTATAGGTTTTATTATTGTGTTCAAGCCGTTGATAATTGTAAAATTACAAACACTAGAACTATGAAACAGACTTCAGTAAACACACAGTCAATAAATAAAAAACAATTGCCTGACTATATTCGTGAGCATAAAGATATATTGCTACCGATGTTCCAACATATATCCTCTCGTTGCTCAGACGAGAATCCTTATAATGGATTTGATACAAAAGATGGTGTTTGCCATTGCCCTCGGTGTGCTATTATCTCCATATGTGAATATGAGGTTAATACAGACAGTTGGGATTTTGAGTTTGAGATATTTGCAATGAGAAAGAGGAATTGAGGAGGAATCACTATGAATTTTGAAGACCTCTCCCCTGCTGAGCAGGAAGAAATGAAGGAAACATTTGCACTGTGGAGAAAACCACCAGAATATTTTGATAAGATTGTCAATTCTGGAATGTGTAACAGTATCATTAACGGATACATTCTCCTTGCTTTTGATATAGCAGGAATTAAACCACCAAAAGGGTTATCACATCTTCTTGATGAGTATTCTGCTGATGAGGCAAGAAAAAGATATCAAAGCTAAAACCAAAAATATCAAAAATCCATCTTCTATCCGAGGGTGGATTTTATTTTTGCTTAAATTGTAAATTATTTTTATAAAAATCGGAATAAAATACTTGACACGGGGAATAAATTATGATAAAATAAATAATTAGTAAATGGCATATATTTCTTAATTTCAAAATGGAGCATGGAGGTCAATATGACATTTGATGATGAGCAGGTAACTTTTGATGAAACCACACAGAACACAGACCCGGAAAATCAATCTGAAACAATAGATGAAAATTCTGTTGTAGAAGACAATTATGAAGAAAAGCCTAAGAGCCGTAGAGGAAGACCCAAAAAAGGAGAATCCTCTGCTAAGTCAACCGGCTTAAAGAAAGTCAAAATCAAAGATTGCGAGGTCGAAACCACTGAGGATAGTCATGTTCTGTCCACGGATGATTTGAAACTCAATGCCGATACTTGGAGTGTAAGAGATATCTATATCAAGTACACAAACAGTAATAAACTTCTCGATTTTGAAATTCCACAGCAGAGAGCCGTTGTGTGGAAGAAAGACCGCAAAAGTGCTTATATTCATTCTATCCTTGCTGGATTGTATAAGTTCCAGCCTGCATTTATAGTAAATCAGGTCGGTAAGGGTAAGATGAAACTCTATCAGGTATATGATGGCAAGCAGAGAATGCTTGGCTCGATCGTTTCTTATCTGAATGACGAGTTTGCCCTGTGTGGATTAAAGAATGACCCTCTGATTGAGTGCAACGGGCATTACTACAACGTTAATGGCTGCAAGTTTAGTCAGTTACCGGAAGAACTCAAGGAGAAGCTCAGAGGGGCTTCTATGAACGTCCTGATAGCCGATAACGCATCGGAAGAAATAATGCGTTTCATCATGCTCCGAATTAACTCTGGTGAGCAGATGACTCCATTTGATGTTGCAAGAATCAGACGTTCTGATATGGACGATTTTGAGGCATTATCAAAGCATGATATTTTCAAGGCAATGCTTACAACAAACAAGTTTAATCAGAAAAAATATCATGAAATCATTGCAAAGACTTATATTGCTCTGTACGAGGATGAGCCTAAGTTCTCCGGCAAACACATCAATGAGATAATCGAAAATCTTGAAATCTCTGAGGATAAGCAGGAAGAAATCAACGGCATTTATGACAAACTGCTCGGAGCATATAACATTCTCAATGATAAAAGCTCTGATGTTGCAAAAGCAATGTTCAATATAACCAACTTCACAAGTTATCTCCGCTATGTGAACGAGTTTGGCAATTCCGAAAGGCTTGCTGATTGGTTGGATTATTTCTTTGAAAATACACCAGACGAATATAATAGTAATCATTCTACCACAAAGAATGAAATTCTCACTAGAATGGGTATTATTAAGAATAGTATTGACGAGTTCCTCGGCGAGAAGTAAAATTAACTAGGCATAAAAACAACACAGCATTGCTAAATAGTAGTGCTGTGTTTAATTGTATTTAAGAGGTGCGAAAATGGCTAAACAGAAAAAAGGAAACTATATTGTGACGAAATGATTGAAGCCAACAAACGTTATGTGCAGATGCTTGGCAAAATAGTTAATGCCAAAGAAGTGCTCAAAATTATAGCCGATGATTTTGCGGCTTAAGTCCTAAATAAAGGCATACCATTTAACCAAGTTGAAGAAGTTGTCCAAGATCATTTGCACCAAGTAAATGTGATGATGGAAATGATCGGATTAACTGCGGGTAATAATTGGTATTGGGGTGGGCGGCAAGTTTATCGCTTTGATAAGGAGTTGTCTTCTTTGTTATATTCCCAAACAAAAGAAGACATTAATATTGATTGTGAAACTTTAAATCTTCTCCCCTACCCTCATTTTTATATCAGTCTCGATGATGATATTAGACAAGGAATTTTTGTTAGTTATTTAGACAATGTATTATATATCTCTGATTTAGGGAATGACTTTACCTTTTCGGTAGCATTTAATATTCCTCAAAACCTGTAATGCTTGCTGACATTATTTTAAATGAAAATATAAAAATGGGTAATCATATAACAAAAAAACAGGCTATAGAATTATCTAGCCGAGTTTGTATTTGTATGCAATTCATTGTCTATTTATCAGCGATAAATGCTGAAATAGAGCCTGTGACAAAAGGTAGTATAGTTACTAGGCAAGCTGGTCAAAAGGTGGTTACAAAGCACGATAAGACTGAAATAAGCAATGTGGGGTATCGTTCAGGTGAAGCGTTAAGAACAAATAAAAAAGAAAAAGTCAATGTAAAATATATTGGTGAACACGAGTAAGGTTCTCCTAAATCTCCACATATCAGAAGAAGCCATTTCCACAGTTATTGGACTGGCAGCAGGGGAAATAAAGAATTGATTGTTAAGTGGATCAACACTATTTTTGTGCATGGGAATGATAAAAATAACGATATTAGCACCGTTCATAATGTCATGAAATGAGTGTTTTATTGTAGGATATACAGGTCAATTTTTAGAAAATCATTGACAATTGGCAAGATTTATGGTATAATATGTGACGTGGGGAGAATCCACGCTGATTTTTTGTACTTTTTGCAGACGTAAAATAGGCGGTCAGCCCTCTGACACTAGCAATGGTAGAAAGGGGGTTGATATCACATGCCTTTGCTAGAATCTGAAAGCAGAGGAAGTGAGAAAATGCTTACTGTTGATTCGTACATCGGTCTTGCAGGCTGCGCAATTGCAGTTTTGGCAATTATCGTTGATATAATTCTGAACAACAAGAAGTAATCCGCCTAGTCCCAATAGGCGGATTATAGTTCTTTAACTGTATGACACCGAGGGCAACCGTCTATGGGTTCTCCTCATATTATTATTATATCACTTTGTATTGATTTTGTCAATATAAAAATATACAAAATTAAGCACAAGATTACTAATATAGAATATTGAAAAATAAATAGAATATTGAAAATTAAAAGGGATTATTTTATAAAAAACAATCCCTTTTTGTTATTAAATAACCATTTTCGCTGTTGATTTAAGAATTTGATAGGCTTTCTAGTTGAATACCCAAATTAACCGAAGCAAGGATTTTCATTAATGTTATTGTTTGCGGAACAGCTTGAAGATTTTCAAAACGAGCAATAGTGACCTCGGGAACGTTGGAAGCAATTGACACATCAACGGTGGACATTTTTAATTTCCGCTTTGCTTTCATATACTTCAATAAGATTTCAAAATATTCCTGAGTTGTTTGGTCTGATAGCGTCGTTAGAAAAGCTTGCTTTATATTACCCTTGTCTTCGTTGGTTAGGACTGTTGTATTTTGTGAAAAAAGCAATTCTTCTATTGTCTGCTTCATAATTTAATATCCACCTTTCTATGTATTAACCATTTATGCGTTAACCCTAGCTATATATGTTATAGCTAGGGTTGTTATTCAGTTCGATACGGAATTACGATATAATGTTGCGGTCAGGGAGTTCACCGTTTGTAGTCTCGATGTTTAATATTAAAGCTTTCTTTTCTTCATCGAGTGTTGTCAATTGGAGGGTGAGCTTAGTGGAGGTGCATTCGCCGTTTGAGAAATTCATCAGCTCAAGCCAATACTCATTAATTTGTGTCTGGAATAAGAAAGTATCTCTCCATCCAATTACAAGAAATTTAAAAATCTGATAGGCGACTGTTTCGCCGACACGCATCTTGATTAAATAGTCCAGAAGCTTGTCGAGAAATAAACCAATTATTTCTGGAGATTTATTATCTCCAAAAATCGAAGGTGCAAAAAAGATTTCGTTATTGACGATTATGTAGTCAGCAATATCTCCGAATCCTACAGGTCTAGCGTTTGCGTATTCTCCCATTGTAGAGGCTCCTTTCTATTTTGTTAACAGTTACCCTCATTTTTGAGGGTGTAATCGTATTATAACACATTTTGCGTTCTAAATCTATAGTATATTTATATAAATAGTTTTTGAAATATTATAAAATTTTTAGTAAAATTTTAGCGAAAAAATAGTTGTTGTTTCTTAGAAAATAGTGTATGTGTTTCTAATGTTAAAAATCCCCTTAATAGCTAGATTGGTCTAGTACATCAGGAATAAAATAAGAGCCAGTCTTTAAAAGATTGGCTCATTTTGTGTTATTCGAGATATGCTTTAACTTTTTTATAGTTTTTTGCCATTTCATTATCCGCATTACTAAAGTTGTCTGAATAAGATTGTAAATTACCAGAGGGACTAATAACTAAATTAGATAGGGATATAAAAGAATCATAAAAAGCTTGTATATCTTTATAAGCTTCTTCCCAACCTTCTGGTGGGTTGTTTAATTCTTTTATAAGTTCTCCAGACTTATCTTGAGAGTCTCGAATTGCAGAAATTCCGTTTTGATAATTATCATCTTTAAATAGTGTTGACAAAGCATAATTAAAATCAGAATAAAAAGTATCAAATATTCCTTTAGTATATTTATCTGTTTCAGGGTCACTTTTTTCATATATACAATTATACCAAACTCTCTCAGTTAAACCACCAAATTCTTCAGAGTTTAAACAACCAAGTGTAATTATATCAAAAGTGTCGCTGTATGTTTCTTTATATTTTACTTTGGCTTTCTCGGCTCCCTCAGCATCCTTTTTAGATTTTTCTTCAAGCAATCTATCTAATTCATCTCTAGCATTGAGCAAATCAGCATAGTTATTGACTTGTTCTTTTTGCTTATCTGTAAGAGTTCCATATAATTTTTCAGCTTTTTCAATAGCTTCTTCATCGGAAATTTCTACCGTTCCGATAGCATTGATATCGTCCATCATCTTTTGTGACACTTCATCTATCTTGACTGTACAGCCAGACAACAGAATCGATGAAAGGATTAAGGATATTGTAATGCATTGCTTGATGTACTTTGTGTTTGCTCTCATAATATACCTCCGAATTTAACCAAATGTTTTATATGACATATTATAACATAAATCGTGCTGATTGTCAATATTAATTTATAATAGCCCATAAAAAACTTCTCATTTATAAAACGAGAAGTTTTTTATTTATGAATTTGTTGGGCAACAAGCTAGTTCTTCTATTAATTTATTTTTGATATCTGTAATATGTTGATTAAAGTAATTGGGGTGAGTAGATTCAAACTTTAATATACGAGCTAGTTTATAATTTAGAGTGTTAATGAGATTAGGATTGCTAATAACAAACACATTATTATCAAACCCTAAGTATTCTCGGTCGATATATTTATCTATAATTGGGATAGCCTGACTTATAAAAAAGATTGATTTGACAGTTGTTCTGCCAAGATGGTAAAAACAAGATCGGATATCTCGTTTTTCATAATTCATATAATCTCGTATTCTTTTCTTAGCCTCAGGGGTGCGATGATTATAGTTTCCCATTGGAATAGCCCAATATAAATCATTATTTTCTGTAGATTTAAACAAACACACAATTGGACGTTCTTTAACATCATCCCATAAACCGCCAAGACCTTTTATTAAAGTAAAATATTTGGGCTTTATAATATAGAGCGAGTTTATATTCATAGCTGTTACACATCTTTCTAAAAAACTAGGGCTGATGTTTAACACACCAGCCCGTGGGGACAATGTTTCTGTGTCGCACATTGTGAAGCGTGTTTAAAATCTGTAATGTTTCTGTGTCGTACATTACTAAACGTGTTTTAATACAACAATGTTTCTGTGTCGCACATTGTGAAGCGTGTTTTAGTAGATTGGATATCTACTACTATCATTATAGCAGAAAGATTTGAATTTGTCAATAGGTTTTTCTACAGGAAAATCAATAACAAGATATTGTATTGTCCGTAGCTCAATCATCACACTTTACGCAACATCTTGACAAAGTTAAAATTTTGTAGTATAATTATATTGTATCCGATACATACTAAAATAGAAAAGAGGTGATAAAATGGATAATACTTTATTTCATATTAATGTTTCTTTAGATATAGATAAAACAAAAGCATTTGTTTATGAAAAGATTAAGGACGGCTCTCTTACAGCAGATACCGTCCTCAGCGTAGATATGTTTGATTGGGATACTAAAGTAGGAGATGGTGAAATTTTCGTGTTACCTGTTCAATTAAAGATTGGATAAGAATTGTTTTACATTAAATGCAAACGCTTCTTTAAGAAAATCATCCCATGTTTTGAATTTAACAGGAAGTTTGGCTTTTAACTTTGATTTTTCCTCATCGGACAAATTATCAATATGAGAAATATCAACATTTGCCTTGTCAAAGAACTGTTTTATTGTTTCAGAAAGATGAACACTGTGCATAAATTCTTTTGTAAACCATTTTTCTTTAGGAGCTTTGTTCAATTGTTCTTGATACTTGTCAGATTTGCGTTGGATTTCTTTCTCGATAGACTTGAGCTGGTCTGCAATACCTTTTGACATAATAAAATACCTTACCTTTCTGTTAATATTTATTTACCCTCGGAGCTACTAAACTGGTTGCGAGGGTCTTTGTTTAGTTATTATCGTAATATCCTAAATGACCAGTTTCATGAGTGCCGTCCATATAGGTAATGGTAACATTATTAACTATTATTTTTGAAGCACGTTCACAATATCCTATTACGTCACCATTTATTTTAGCATTACTATAAGGTTTTATCACACCTACTATTTCAACATCGATTTTGCTTTCGCCAAAATCACTCTTTATAGAGTCACCGACAGAGTTGTACATATAAATAGGGAAATTTATATATTTAATTTCTTTGCCAGAAATATTTTCTGCTTCAAAATGAAACTGAATTCCTCCAGCAGAATTTAATAAAAACCAAAATGAAGTCACTTTCAATCTTGTTCTCATATTAATTTGATGGTTAGAACAATAATCAGAGCCGGTTGCTTTTTGATTTTTACAACCATCACGTTCACACTTGTGAATTGAACAATAATCACTGCCTTCGCATATTTTGTTTTCACAGAGCGTGTATTTGCAAGTGTGCATATAACAATAACCATCAGAAGCAGCAAATGTACAACCTGGGTATTTACAAGTATGTTCAATGCAATAATCACTACCCGATAAACGGGGATTATTGCAATCGTTCCTAGAGCAAGTTGAAGCGTTATATATAGCAACACCAATACCTATTGCAATTGCAATAACAAATAAAATAGTTATTATTAAAAGAGGTTTCTTAGATGACATAGATTCTTCTGAAATGCCCTTATTTAGAGTAGAGTCGTTATCATCGTCTATATCATTGTTTGTTTCTGTATTTATGTCTATATTTTCAGTGTTAGAGTTTTCATCAAAATTGGCTTCTGTAGTCTCATTTTCGTTTGAACAAGGCTCTTCAATTTGGTCAATAACCTTTTCACCGCATTTGCTGCAAAATAAGCTATCATCGGGTAGTTCAGCGCCACATTTCCTACAAAACATAATATTGTTCCTTTCATATGGTTTTAATTAGTTTGTTTCTCTTTCCCGTAGTCAGGAGAAGAAGCTAATAGGTTAGCTTGTGATTGAAGCATTTCTTTGCCATTATCATTTAATGCTCTGAATTGCGCTATAAGCGCCTGTTCCCTATCAGTCAGTATAGTTTCATCATGGTGAGATTGTGGATTATCTGTGCGCCCTAGGAGATAGTCTACAGAGCAGTCGAGAGCGTTAGCTATTGAGAGTAATGTATTTGTTGTGGGATTTGTCTGACGAAGTAATTTACTTATATGATGTTCTTGTTTGCCCATGCGTTCAGCAAGGTCAGATTGTTGTAGTTTCATATCATCAAGAGTTTTTCTGATGATATTTCCAAAATCAGAAAGTTCTGTCATGTTTACACTCCGTTGCGTACAATTCTATACAAAAATAGGCATGTATTTTTGTAGAATATATAAAAGTTACCTTAAAATGAAATTTTACTATTGACAAGTTGCCATGCAAGTGATATAATCAAAACATAGCAAACAAGCAAGAAACCAAATCCAAAAGAAATGGTAAATCTTATTAGCTCATTATACCACAATCAGACATCATTTGTCAAGATATTTGGGATAATTGACTGATTGAGAATATGAGTTTGCTGAACACTAACAAACACTAATACATACAGAAAGAGGTAATGGTATGAACGGTAAGAACACTTTAGGAACTAGTAACCCAACATTTACAGATTATCTGAACCAGACACGTGACCAGATACATAAAGATGTGATACCCGGTAAGGTTCTGACACGGAGAACACCAAATGAGTGGAGTAAAAACTTCACAGGCAAGGGCATGAACAGAATTAACCGTTCTGAACACATGGTTGAGCTGGGGTGCTTGAGTTATTGATAGGCAAAAGAAAAAGAGCATTCCGAAGAACACTCTTTCCCTTTTGTTACAATCTCGCATATCCTATGCAAGACCACTCAGTCGTGGTTGTTGTCATTCACAAAGTGAATGCAATCCTTATAGGATATAAGGATTCTACAATTATAGTATATCACTATTTTTGTGATTTGTCAATACCTTTAGCCCTTGCTAAACTGGGATTAAATTATTTAATAATGTTTGTTCCATTTTTACAACATCAGCAAATAGGAGATTTGTATATCCTTTCCGATAAAGAGCTAATACTTTTTTAGCTTTAGCACACAGTTCCTTTTCTAAAGGCTTAGGTAATTTAACAGGTTTATTGTTGCAAAGGTATTGATTTTTGATATAATCATTTGTTACTGGACACATATTTTGGATAAGGAATGCTTTTTCTTGACCAAGAACTTCCCCTAAAACTATTGTATCGCATTTCTTACCATTTGATGTTTTGCGCTGATAAATTGCTTTGTATTTTTCTACTTGATGAGAAATCGGGATTACCCAATATAGGTTTGTTTTCTTATCAAAGAACGCATAAAAACAAGGTCTGTCATGCAACGATTTGTCTTTGGGTTTGTTTCCCGGCAATGAGTCGTTTGGGAAATCTTGATAGAATTGATCGGTAAGAAAGTAAAAACATCCAATTTCCACTTTTGTGTCTCCTTCAAAATGAAAAGCCCCACCTAATAGGCAGGGCTAAGAATTTGAGCCAGACCTTTTATTAGTCGTGTATCTGGGAACGACAAACATTTGAACTTGATAACTTGTTAGTCGCTTATCAAGATGCGACAATGTAGATATTTCTATCCACATCTATATTATATACTACATTCTTGAATTTGTCAATAGGTTTTACAACACTTTTACAAATTATTTTCAGGAATATTTGTTGTGTTTATAAACCATTGTTATCATCAGGAACGTACTCTATAATATCGGACACGTTGCAATGAAAGTAATCGCATAATTTGCTAAGATTGTCTGAGCTATAAGATTTGCTTTTGCCTTGTTCCATATCGGAGATTGTTTGAAGCCTAACTCCTGTAGCTTCGTTTAATTCATGTTGACTGATATTTTTTTCAGCACGTTTAACCCTTAATTTACAGATAATCATACATAAACCTCCGTTAATTCTACCAAATATGATGGAAGTTATTAAGTCTTGGTTTGTGGTTTAAGGATAATTTCAAGATCACAATTAAGTCCTTTAGCTATCATCTGCATTTTATCAAGACTGATATTTTCAGCGTTGATAAGCTGACTTATTGCTCCTTCGGTAACGCCTAGGTTTTGTGAGATACTTTTTTGCTTAACATCATATTCAGTTAAATAGTGCTTGACTGCTCGACCAAAATCGTTCATAATTTACCTCTTGGTTAAATCTTGTCGTCAGGGATAAGAGTAATCTGTAATTTGTAGCCTAAGACATGAGCAACCTTTTCCATAGACTTAACGGTTACATTGGATTTATTTAGGTAATTGTTTACTGTATTAGGTTTCACATCAAGAGCTGAAGCAATTTCAGCTTGCGTCATGTTTTTGTCGATTAGGATTTTCTTAACCTGATTACCAAAATCGTTCATAATAACCTCCGTTATTTCTACCAAAAAAGTCAATCAAGAATTATCAAATTATACAAAAGTCATTTATAAGTGATTTTTTATCGCATTTCTTATTGACAAATTCGGTTTTAAGTGATATAATCTAGCCATAGCAGTTAAGCAAACATAGCATAAATCTCCATATACAATGGAAATCTTTATTAACTCATTATACCACATTTCGACTTCAATGTCAATAGAAATGGTATAGAAAGGACTGAAACTCATGCGTTCATCTATAAGGTTTGTACCGAGAGCTAACAGCACAAATCTCGCAGAGGAAGAATTTCCAAAGGCACTTCCCCTCCCTACTATTAAACCAGAGATTAAGTCTGCTCCGGTAGCAAAGCCAAAAAGACCTAGAAGAAATCTTATCGCCAGAGTTTCCGTTCATGAAGACCATAGTGCAGACGCCTTCATGAGCAAGAACGATATAGACAATATTGTGTATTCTCTCCTTATGAACTGCAAATCATCAAGTAAGAGAAAATTCACAAAAGCGTGTGCATTCATCTTTGTAATCAACACGGGCTACAGAGCCGGAGATGGTCTTTCATTAAGAGTAAAAGACGTACTAGACGAGAATGGAAATATCGTTGATGAACTCAATCTTAGCGAGGATAAAACAGATAAATCCAGAGTAGTCTATTTCAATAAAGCCGTTAAGACGGTAATTAGCTTTCTGATAGAAGTCAACCATTTGACCTCAGAAAATTATCTCTTTGTTGGCGAGGGTAACAGAACATCATACCTTGACCATATAGAATACGATAATAATGGAGAGGTTAAGAAGATCGTATCAACCGGGAAAAGATATAAGCCTGACGGGACAGAAAGACAAGCGTGTCCTTATTGGGTAGGTTCTATCAGCCGAATAATAATTCAGGAAGCTAAAAAATTAGGTATCGAAGGGCATTATTCAAGCCATTGTATGAGAAAGACTTTTGCAGAATTTATCTCACGAAACTGGGCTGATGAAAGAAACCCTATGATAGCAAGCAAGGCTCTTAATCATGCTGACGTAAGAACTACTGTCGAGTATTACATGAGGGTTGACCCCCGGAAGCTAAAGGCTCAATGGCTCAATCTCAACCTCGGGCTTGAAATTCTCGAAATGTTCATTGAGGACTATTATAACGGTAAGTTTCAGTATAACGGATAATTTATAGAAAGGAATACGATTATGGCTAGAAAGAAGAAAGAACCCGTCAATTTGATTGAAAAGGATGGCAAGGCATACACAATTCTCGGCACAGATGTATCAGACGGTAGAGTTAATCACAGGTCTGCTTCTCTTGAAATGTATGTGCAAAAGGTCATGAATGATGATATTTGCCGTGACGTTCTTGTACAGAGATTAGAAGGTCAGTGGACTTCTAAGAAAAAAAGTGAATTGATAGTGTCTATTCTTCAAAACCGTCCTATTGGAGAAATACTTATTACAAGCGAAAGAGTGCATGAAGCAATGTATATGTCACAGGCTATTCTTGACGGTTTGCAGAGAACAGACACTATGTGTGGCTATCTTAATGATAGATTCTCTTTAAGCAAGAACACAAAGCCATTGTCGTGTGTCTGCAAGTCTGATGATGGTGAAATAATCAAATACGAGGTTGAAATTGCAGGAAAGAAATTTAGCCAGCTTCCTCCGATATTACAAAGAATAATTCGTAACTATGATATTTCCATGTACGAATATTCCGGCTTTACAGATGATGAATTGGACGATATTATATACAACATCAATAACGGAGTATCTTTCAAGCCTAATCAGAAGTTAAGACTTGCATTTGGTACAAACACAATGAAGTTTATTCAGCCTATCTGTAAGAATGCCATCTGGGACAATGTTGACGGTTGTAACGCTAAGAATGATAGCATTCTTGGCTGTGTTACCAGAACCATGATGATTATGATGGGTTGTGACTGTGACCTCTCTGCAACTGAAATGAACAACTTTGCAGAAGAATTTGATATCAAGGCAAATGAGTATAGCGTTAAGAGAATTGGTCAGTTGTTTGACCGTCTGAATGATATTACAAGCAGTTCAAAGTTTGTTGAGGAAGATATTGAGTTCTTTAATGCCTGCAATATTCCTCATATCATTGACGCTCTTGACCAATGGGAAGGAACAGATGAACAGTTCACGGACTTTCTTGTACATTTCCTGCATTCAAGTGCAAGGATAGAATATAACGAGTATGCTGCCACAAAGTCCGGCTCTGGAGCAAAGCAGTATTCCTATGAAAGCGTAAGTTCTCGCCGTGGTGTTATCCTCAACGCCATGACGGATTACATAGCAGATTATAATATTGAAAAGGTTGAGGTGAATACCGATGAAGAAGTTGAAACCATTGACAGTTCAGACAATACTGGAGATAGCGCAGAAAGCTACCAATCAGACGGAGAGAGCGAAAGCGAGAACTCTGAATGCGTATTATCTGAAACTCCTTCGGACAATGAATGTGGAGAAAGTAGTCAGTGTAGCGGATATATCGGAAACAGTGACGATATCGAATCACCTGAACAGCCTTTTGGAGAATGGACAGAATGATGTTTTTGATAAACTGACAGAGTATATCAATTCTACATCACTTAGTCTGCATAGATATCGTGAAATCGTCAAAGTCGCTAAAGACGCAGACATAAATGCAATTAACGCTCTTATTGATAGAAGAATTTCCAGTAATCAATTTATAGCGCAGGTCGAAATCCTTGAAACTAAAGTAAAGAGTATTGATGAGATTTATTCTAATTTAAGGAATGTTAATTCTACACACGAAAATCATCTCAATAACACCGCCGACTTATTCAACAATGGTGTGGAATATATTGAGGAGGTAATTCAACGCATATTGTCTTCGGAATATATCAACACCTTTGATGAAGAGGACGAAAAATCCAAGCATAAAATAGCTGACTGCCTTGAAAGGCTTGACCAAATCCATAATGTCATTTCATCTTTGATTTGACAAGAAATACAACGACACAGGAGAATATATTATGAACACTATGAACGCAATGTCAAAGGAAACTAACAAAACACAGGCAATGCTCTATCTTGAAAACAAGCGAAAGGCAAATACCGCAGAACAGTCTGTTGGACAGCAGATTACCAACGGTGTAAAATCTGAAATTATATCGTTGCCTCTTTATAAACTGAATGTAGTTGAAACATCACAGAGAGATAATTTAAGCAAGAAGAAAATTAATGATATTATCAGAGAGTATGATCCTAACTTATTAGGCATTATTACTGTTTCGTATCGCAATGGCAAATGGTATATTATTGACGGACAGCACCGTGTAATCGCTCTTACTACTCTTTTTGGAGATGATTTTCTTGTTGACTGCAAGGTTATTCGGGATATCTCACAGCAGAAAGAATCAATGTATTTTGTAAAACTCAATGATAGCTCCACTCCTTTACAGTACGCAGATAAAGCAAAAGGACTGTTCTATGGGGAAGATGAAACTATGACTGTTCTTTCTAACCTTTGCAAGAAGAATGGCGTTGATTTAGGTATCTTTAAGGATAATAGAGCAACCGCTGACAGCAGAATAACGGCTGTTAAGGCTCTTGTAGTTACATACAATAAGATTGGCGAAGAAAAAACAGATCGTCTTATAAGACTTCTTAATGATACATGGGACGGCGCATACGCAGCGTTCAGACAGGAAATGATTAAGGCGGTCGGATATCTCCTCAATCTGTACAGCAGAGAACTCGATGACAATAAGTTCATCAAGAAGTTATCTAAGGTAAATCCTGCCGACCTTATCAGAATGGCGAAGTCTGACCGTATTACAACTGCAAAGACGGAAGCAAAGATTGCTCGTATCATGGTGAATAACTATTATAATAAGGGTAAAGGTGCAACACCGCTGGAATACAAGTTTAATTTCTAATTTGACGGAGGATTATATTATGACTACTATGACGAATACAGAAATAAAGAATCTTGGACACGATAGGGTTAATGTGGTGAAAATCCCGCTATCTGAATTGAAAACAGTATATGAAAGAGATCAACATAAGCTCAGATTTCGAGTAATTGAAGACATTGTTAAAAATTTTGATGAAAGGCTTCTTCTTCCTCTGGTTGTATCACATAGAGCTAATCAGTATTATATCATTGATGGAGTATTAAGATATGTTGCCTTAACAAAAATGAGCGTAGATGAGGTTGGCTGCTTCGTTGTTGATCTTGAATCGTATGACGATGAACTAAAGCTTTGGTGGACATTTCAGAAAGCAAGATAATTGGGAGGACATACAATGAAACTTGACACGTTTATAAACCTTAATCGTAGCACAGCTATAACTATTCCTATGAGTAAGATTGTTCTCACATCAAACGTCCACGTTAAGGACATTGAAAAGGGTAAGACTATTACCGGAGAAATTGACGAGAACGCAATTATTCTGGTTAAACCTTTGATCGTTCCGAGAGAAGACGGCGCGGAGTATACTCTTGTAACTGGTTGGAAAACGTATATGATAGCTTTGAATCGGGGTATATCTGAAATCAAGGCTATTGTAGTGCCGTATACTCGTAGCAAGTTCAATTATTATCTCAGCAGGAAGCCTATTGGAGTTATTGACTTTAATGTTATTACTCCACCGTCAGGACATTGCACAAAGCCTAATCCCACAAAAATGGAATGGGTTAAAAAGCAGTGTAATCTCCTCGGAGGACATACTATTGACAGCCCTGTTGGTATAAAGATTGATAAAAATGGTGTTGTAAAAATTACAGATGGATACATACGCTATCTGGTTGCAAAGGGACTTGGGATAACCATGCTACCGTTTACGGTGGTAAAGACTAATTCATAATGTAAAAACAGAAAGGATAATAGAAATGACAACAGTACAGACGCAGATAAGACGTAATGTTCAGAGAGTTGGCAGAAAGGACGTGGATTTCGCAACTGCTCACCCTGTTATAAGTGATTTATGGATTACTCTGACAGGAATACTCCCTTATGTAGCAGCCATTTATATTGGAATTACGTTTAGGACAGTCATTATGACTTGCAAGGGATATGACTATACCATCAATGGAATGGATTTGCTGAATGCAGTTCTATGCGTTATGGTAGTTATTACAATCAAGTTCATTCGGAAGTTGTCTAAGTAATTCAGAAAGGTACAAAGTGTAACTATGGAAATGGTTAAAAGCAAGGCACAGGAAATTATTGATTATACTGTATTTCGGGACAGGGATGTTCCTCTAGGAGAAATAGAAATTCCTGAATATAAGCACAGAATACCTAACAAACCTGCGTTTCCTTTTTGTAAGGTGTCTAATAAACATCTGGGTCAAACTATCGTTCTTTCGTATCGGAATGGTCGATATTATGTTATTGACGGAGTAAAAACAATCGCTTCTTTTAAGAATAGATTTCCGAAGGATGTGTTAATCAACTGCTTTGTTGCAAGAAATAATTCTATTGCTGATGAAATCATACTTTTAGAAGCGTTACATTGCCGAAAGTAGAAATCTGCCTCGAAAACGACACACAATATATAGATTTGTTCATAAATATCATTTTTATGAATTTGCTACTTGACAAACGTTCTAATAAGTGATATACTATGAAAGCAAGGAATTTCAAATACTATATATTGTGGTTGTTGAATTGGAATAATCACAACAAACCATGACATAATAGGTAATTATATCAACAGAAAGGACGATTCCAATGGTTAAAAGGTTTCAAAGCAAAATAGCAGAGAGGTTGAATGACCCAAGATTCACAAAGATTTACGGGACGAATTTGTCTCCGGAGCAAATCAAGATGTGGGACATGCATGACATGACGTTAGAGCTAAGTAACTTTCTCAAACAGTATAACGGCTATGATATCGTGACTAGGTTCAATGACAGCGATGATGAATATGAAGATTTGTGTATAGGGAAGATTCTTGATTCGGGCGATAATGTACGGATATATCGTGACTTCTTTACAGAATATCCGTCATTAACTCATAACCGAATACCCGGTGGGACGGTGCGTGTCTTAAAAGACCTTGAATATCCTGAATCCGATGTAGTAAGGGTGATCCGGGAAGACGGCGAAATCTACATAAAAGGGTTATGGAATGAACACAGGGCAAAAACTTTTCAGACTGTAGATATCATTCCTAAAGATATTCTCGGATATGGTCGGAAAGAATTTGTAGATGAAATATGGTCAAAAAATATAGATGGCAAAGAATATTTCGTTATAGATTTTTTCAGAGCTAAGAAGCATAAACCGGGGTTGATTGATACAATCAGATATGCTTTGCGTATGGACAAGTATCCAGAAATCACAAAGACTATGTTTATTCGTAAGACCGACAATCCGGGAGAGTATGAGGTTGGAGTATGGGACATTGAAGAGGGGTGCCCCTTACCAGATAGAGAATAAATTTTAAAAAATAGTGTCTCCCCTCTTGACAAAATAACTATGGTGTGTTATAATCAAAATTAGAAATTCGTTATACAATATTGCATTGCAAACTAAATTGCATTGCAAACTAAGGTAACACACAAGCAAGGAGGAATTTATATGTTTAAGAAGTGTGATACTTTTACTCGTGAAATCAAGAGGGGTGATATTTATTATGCAGACCTACCTTATGATGACGGTCACGTTCAGGGTGGCATTCGTCCGGTTCTTGTAATCCAGAATGATATTGGGAACAGATATAGTCCCACTGTAATAATCGCTCCTTTAACTACAAAGGAAAAGAAGCCTCTCCCTACTCATACTGTAATCACAGCTAGAACAAAAAGTGTTTGCCTTTGCGAACAGCAGACAACGATTGACAAAAGCCGATTAAAAAAATATGTTACTAGTGCCACTGAAGCTGAAATGCACAAAGTAGATATAGCCTTGGCTATTTCTATCGGGCTAGGCAAAATCCTTGATATGTTCAAAGGTGGTTGTGATAAGGAGGTATCTCCGTGTTATTAAATAAATATTCTCATGAGCAAGACATAAGCAATTATAAATCATGGATTGAAGCTAACAAATCCCTTGAATCCTTTTTATATCCTTTTGAAGATTATTTAATGGATTTTGATTTACCTTTGTGCCAATATACAGTTTCTGATTGGGAGTCTTGTTTCCAAAAGATGAATGTTGCTACAAATAATATTTCTCCTGTCAAAAGAAGAATTAAGCAGTTTTTATTAGGCAATAATTATCCAGAAAACGTTGTCCATAATCTGGAAAACGCTAAACAATGTGGAGGAACTAATTATTTTCTTAATGTTGAACAAGTCAGAAACGCATTTAATGATTATCGAAAATTCAAAATAGGAACTTCCATACTCACTCTTTATGGGTACGATGTCTTAACTCCTGTCGAAATGGGCGTATATTTAATCTGGATGGGTTTTAATCCATCAGAAATTATACAGATTAAACGATCTGATATTAATATTTCTAAGGGAATTGTTTTATTTAATGATAAGACTGCTAAAATTCCTGAAGTGGTCAAAGAGTATTTTGAGAAATATTATGATGCCTCTGGTTATTGGTGGGAGAATGGACGTTCAGACCATTTGCAATGGGTAGAATACAATCGAGAGGATAATGTGTTTTTGTGTCAAAGGAGAGGTTCTTATAAGGAAGAGTCTCTTATCCGATTGATAAATAACGCTGGTTTTTCTATTGCCCATTTATGGCGATCAGGCAAATTATATAATGCTTGGGAAAGGTTTAATGTTTTAGGTTCTAAGGCATTGAATTGGAATAATTACGAAAGCATAGGGTTATTTTTTGATTTTGGTAGTTCTTATGCTGTTACAACTTTATTGCAGACTTTGACCTTAAAATATGATTGGGAACGTTATTGCTTACAGCAAGAAGATTTTTTGAATAATGGCAATGTCAACGGTGGAAGAAAATTAAGAAAAACAAAAAAATAAAATAATTTGAAAAACCTCTTGACAAATTCTAAAAAATAGTGTATTATATATACACAAGGTTAATTCTGAAATCAATCAAATGGCTTTGGAATGAGCCTACATAAAAATTCGGACGGTTTCGACCGTTTGAATTTTAAGGTTTTATCATTCGTTACACAATATAAAAACAGCGTAAAGTCAAAATATTAGCGAATTATAAAGCAAGATATGTACCCGTAGCTCAGTTGGTAGAGCACGTGACTTTTAATCACGGTGTCGTGAGTTCAAACCTCACCGGGTACACCAAAAGCTAGGTGAGCTACTGGGTAACTTTTAGCAGACCGAGAGGGTTGTATCCTCGGTACGTGAATTAACACGTTTAGCAAATGCCGGATACGTAGAAAGCAATTGGCACCTCCACACCTAGTATATCAAGATGTAGACTAATGGAAAAGTCACCTTATTGTTTAACATTAACAAAGGAGTTATAGGTTCAAATCCTATCGTCTTGTAAGGATACACAGTTAATCTCTGTGTCAGATAGAACCTTCATAAGCAGTATTATACTGATAATGTCATAGAGCCTAGACAGAAGTCATGTGAGTAATGCGAGAGGGTGAAATGAAAAGATTAACTAGGGTTGGAGGTGAATAATCTTTGATACAGAGCATTTATTTTAAAAACAGCAATACTTGGCTGCATGAGCTTACGGAGAATACAATTCTCCTGTGTGATACTGCCGCAGTTAAAGACAGAATAACTAACGATTTAGTAGCTACATTTGTTGATAAGACAGCAGAGTGTGTAAACCTTAATGAAGACTACGACGTGAGTTTTAAAAAGATTATGGAGTTCTCGTTCACATCAAAATATCAGTTCAATGCATGCAATATTCATATAAACCTTACAGTTTCGATTGAGCCTGCTATTGTGTATAGTGTAAAGAGTCCATATGACATTTGGTTTGTAAGACTGAGCAGTGATGACAAGCTTCTATTCTATCCTTTAACAGAATTTGAGAACTACGAGAAGTACAGTGACTTGGATGCACTTTACAAAGCAGTAACAGTTGGAAGATTCTCTATAAAGGGAGAATAAAGGGAGATGCTCAAAACATGAGCTGATAATTTATTTGTCTTGACAAATAATGTTTTTATATGGGAGACATTATGTTAAACATATAGTCAGAATTGCTTACAATTGTTAATGACGGCAAAAATTGTACAGGACTGGGTAACATAGGCGACTGTAACACAGGTAACTGGAACAGTACCAATTATAGCACAGGTTTTTTAACAGTGTTGAACAGAATATTTTTTTATTCAATAAACCAACATCAATGTCAATAGACGAAATAAATTCATTAAAGGGCATTCAGATTCTTAATTGGAATTTTGAGAACTCATGGCGGGTATATGCGGACAATATGTCGGATGATGAGAAAAAGTCTTATCCGAAATTTGAAACAACAGGTGGCTATTTGAAAACTGTAGATTTTAAAACAGCTTGTAAAATGATGTGGAATAAACTTGACGAAAAAGAACGACAGTCTGTAATGGAACTTCCGAATTTTGATGCCAAAGTATTTGAAGAAATTACGGGCATAAATGTAAATGAAGATACTTAAAAATATGGATTCTATACACATTAAATGAGGTGCTCAAAACGGTATTTGATGAGTGTAGAGGATTGCGGGTTTGAGTACTGAAATTTTGACCAATTGAACTGAAAGGGGTATTATGAATGGCTGAGATTACTAAACAGCTTCGCAGTGAGGAAATTCGCAGTTCTTTAGCTTGCATTATGTTCGCTATTGCTTTTGCAGTAACTAGTCTAGTCGGTTTTTCCCACGGGGTTAGAGCAGAGCTTGTGCATATACTTGTGGCTTTTGCGTTTAGTTGTGATGTTTCGGCATTCATATTCCTTGCTATGTATCGAGAGTTCAATTTTTGATACTTAGTTTAAATATTATCTTGGTTAGAAGTGATAAGTAATTGGGCAAACCATAAGCATTCCATTAATGCGGAAGGTTGAGACACACCTGATGTTTGGCGGCAAGCATATAAACCACCTGATTGACAGCTAAAGAACTGTAGATAACCCACTTATGAAAATAAGTCAGTAATCGACGCAGGGACGAAAGGTAAGGGGTACAAAGAAGCCGAAAGGTGAGTAGTCTGCGTAAAGTTGCATTCCATAATGGTGGAAGTGTGCGGAGATACTGGTGTAGCTAAGGTAGTTCCCCAGAGTAAGGGTAATAGATACTATGCAAGAATGCAGACACCAGAATATGTAACTTTAACTATTGGTACGTTAAAGTGAAGACTCCCTGACCGTTATTCATTGAAGTTGACATCATAAGGTTACTGTCTACTCTGGTAATTCTTGATGTTGGTTGAGAATAATCTCTAGTAGTCGGAGCAGGTTATAAAGGGCTACACTTGACTAGGCTTGCCTAGTCATAAATGCAGGTATCGTACAATGGTTAGTACATCTGCTTCCCAAGCAGAGAATGTGGGTTCAATTCCCATTACTTGCTCCAATAATATTTGGGTGTAGCCAAGCGGTAAGGCAAGGGACTTTGACTCCCTCATTCCACTGGTTCAAATCCAGTCACCCAAACCAACAACCATTCCATAAGGGCTAGTTAGTGCTCTCCTTTCTGTTTAGTGTTTATGGTGTAACCTCGCTTCTGTCGGGAGATAGTGGCGAGGAAAGTGGCAAACAAGTTTCAGACCTCCTCGTGGTGTTTGCTGGGAATATCTGATGTGAAGCAAAACACAGATAGCTAATTGAAACAAAGGACACAATAATTATTACATAGTAGAAAGGTAAACTTATGATTAAGGAACAAATGAACCTACATAAGGCATTGTCTGAACTGAAAATTCTCAACGATAGAATTTCGGACAAGATTTCAAATTGCGCTTTTTGTGGAACAATGAAGTCTGGCAGTAAGACAATCCTCGGGAAGACAGTTGACGAGTTCAAGACTAACGTTCAAAGTGATTATGATAGTGTAAATACACTTATCAATCGCAGAAATGCTATTAAGAGAGCGGTAAGCAAGTCCAATGCTTCTACAACAGTCACAATCAATGGTAAGGAATATGTTGTTGCAGAAGCCATTGAAATGAAGAACTGGGGAATGGATTACTATAGGGATTTGCTTAGAAATCTTCGTAGTCAGTACGCAAATGCAGTAAGCAAGATGGAAACTGAAAATGCAAAGGCTGATATGGCTGCTACCGATTACGCCAAGAACGGTACTAATTCTGATAAGACAGTTCTTACAGCAGAAGCAATGAAGGAAATGGAAGCTCTTCGTAAGTCTTATTATGAAAGCCACAAGACTGAAATTGTTGATCCTCTCAAACTTTCCGATAAAATTAAGGAACTTGAGGAAATGATTTCAGCATTTACTTCGGAAGTAGATAGTGTTCTTGCAGTTTCAAATGCAAATACGCTCATCGAAATCGAGTATTAAAACTTGAAGGTCTTTTAAAATAAATCGCCATTATACTGAAAATTCTAAAGATTACATCTCTCCTATACAGAGTAATAGTGTAGAAAAGATGCTGAGAAGCAAATTACATATTATCGTCAAATGTTAAAGATGATTATAATGCTATTTTTTAAGATTTGAAATCTTAGAGATTAGAATTGTTTAGATTTAATTTGATGGAGATAGTAACGCTTAATCAGTAAATAATAACGAATAATCGTTAAACAGTATCTTGTTCAAAGAATATTCAGTATGACCAGTAATGTTTATCTAGTATAAAATCCTTGATAAAAGGTTTGTGCGTATGTAATGTGGCACAGAATGAACCTCAGGGCTAGTATAATGGCGATTTTATATATGTCACCGTGTCGGAATTGGCAGACGAGACAGTCTCAAAAACTGTTACAGAAATGTGTGAGGGATCGTAGCCCTTCGGTGACACCAGTCCGAAAGGACAAAATTTATCATTTATATTCCTTTGTTTCTCTTAGATTTTAGTCAGGTTTAAGAGAAACAAAAATGCTGATGTGGTGGAATTGGTATACACAAAGGATTTAAAATCCTTCGCTTTAAGCATACGAGTTCAAATCTCGTCATCAGCACCAAATAGCAGGTATTCAAGTAAAAAAAATATTGTAAGACTAAGTGACCGGAAAAACTAAACCCACTATGAGGGTGTCAAACAATATTAAAAAGATGGTCAATTAGGGTGAGAAATCCCGTTTATCTGATATGGATGTACAGCCATAGAGGAACATCTCGAATAGGTGGAAGACCTATTCCCTGCTATACATGGTGGGTTAGTCAAGTGGTTAAGACATCGCCCTTTCACGGCGAAGACAGGGATTCGACTTCCCTACCCATCACCAAACAAAAGCAAATATCCGAGTGAGCATAGGGTGTTTGTTGACTACATATTGAATATATGAATCTTGCCATTCATATACCTCCGTTTCGCTCCTTTCATATGCTTGGAAGTTATACATTGGGTATGACAGTTTTACAGTTGGGTAGTGGTTCTGTAAAACAAAATCTGTTAATACTTTATTCCTTTGGATTGAATTTTCATTGTAAAGAAAAACCTTGAAATCACCAAAGGAATAATTTTCAGATAAGATAAATTAGCAAAATATGAATGTAAAATATTACAGTGAAAGGTGGTTAAAATGTCAGAACTAAACACAGGCATTCAAGTCTTTAGCAATAAAGATTTTGGAGAAATCAGAACATTAAAAATTAATGGAGAACCGTGGTTTGTTGGTAAGGATGCTACAGAATTGCTCGGATATACAAACCCAAGTAAAGCACTGAAAGATCATGTAGACGATGATGACAAACTCAATAACGAATCGTTATCGAGTTTGGGGCAACGTGGAGGTTGGCTTATAAACGAATCTGGTCTTTATAGTCTTATCCTTTCCAGTAAACTCCCGACAGCAAAACAGTTCAAGCATTGGATAACATCAGAGGTTCTGCCTACAATTCGCAAGACAGGCGGTTATATTGCAAATGAAAACAATTTCATAGAAACATATCTTCCTTTTGCTGACGAGAATACAAAGGCACTTTTTAGATTGACTCTTGAAACCGTAAGACAGCAGAATGAACTAATTCAGAAGCAGTCTGAAAAGATTGAGCAAGATAAGCCTCTTGTAGAATTTGCCGATCACGTTTCAAACACTACTAATTTGCTTGATATTGGTGAGCTTGCAAAGTTAGCAAAGAAAGAAAATATCAATATTGGCAGAACACGTTTGTTTGAATGGCTGAGGGATAATGATTACCTAATGAGTTCAACCGGACATAAAAATCAGCCTTATCAGAAGTACATAGAACAGGGATTATTCAAGTTAAGAGAATATACATACACAACTCCTTATGGTGAACAAGCTGGATTGAAGACATATGTTACTGGGAAGGGACAGATTTATTTTATTGAAAAGTTAAGAAATATTTTCGGAAGCAAACAAATCATTAGTAGTGTACAGGAGGTCTAGCATGAACTCTCAAGAACTTTCAAAACTTTATTATGATTTAACTACTATTCCACCTCTGGCAGATACAGAAGATAGTTATTTCTCTGATAAACACATGATGACTAACAAGGAATTATGTGGGCAAGTTCAAGGATATGTTGGCGAAATACATAAGGCATTTAATCCTAACACACCTGCTACTCTAAAGGTTTCTCCCTTGAATAAGAATGGAGCAAAATTTACTCTTAAATACATAAATTCAAATAAAGGTTATACCGGAAATGTTTACGCCATTGCAAGGAAGAATAACATTATTGCAAAGATAATTGATATTTTTCAGAATGGTGTACAAGTACTTACATAAAATATATTAATACTTAACAGAAAGGAAATGTGCAATGAAAGAAATGGTATACCGTCCATTGATGGATTTTAAGAAGCAACCAAATTATTGGGACATACTTGATGAGGGAGTATATAACAATTACCATTATGCAATAGTTTCATATGGTACGCACCCTTGTGCATATGTTGAAATTCCACAAGGACATAAATATTATGGCAAAGATATCTATAGTTTCGGCTTTCCTATTGAGTGCCATGGTGGTATAACATATTCTTCTGATAAGGGAATTTTGTTTCCTGTTGAGCATGAACTGCACAGAGATGGTTATTGGATTGGTTGGGACTATAATCATTATAAGGATTATCATGCTTATGATATTGACCCTGCCGAAGCCGATAGAATATTCCGATGTGATAAAAAGTGGACAACCGAAGAAATTCTTGAAGAAGTTAAAAATGTAATTAATCAGTTGTGAAAAATATAACTTTAGTAAAATAACAATAAACATATAAGCAATCAGCAGTAGAAGCTGTTTATATAGATTTTACCCTATTTCCTGTTGAGTGGTTGTTGTATAAATTGCAATGACCACTCGGCATTTACATAAAAAGTACATGATAAAGGTCAAAAATAGCGAAAAATTCAACTTACAATGAAATTTGGATTTTATTGTAAAAATCGGTTTAATAAATGGCTTAACAGAGCCATTTATTAAGGCATGAGTTAAATGTTTTTTGTAGAAAGGAGGATTTTACGCAAAAATGGCAATGAGATTATTTATTTCTCAGCCAATGAGAGGAAAGACTGATGAACAAATACTTAACGAGAGAAATTACGCTATTAGTCGAGTAAAGAAGATACTCGGAGAGGATATCGAAGTAATTGAATCATTTTTCAAGGACGTTCCAACAGACACTTCCCCGCTCTGGTATCTTGGCAAAAGCATTGAACTTTTAGCCACAGCAGATGTTGTTTATTTCTGTGATGGTTGGGACACAGCCAGAGGTTGCAGAATTGAGCAGATGTGTGCGGTGGAATATGGAATCAATACAATGTATGATTAAAATTGAAAATAAAAATGAGTAAATATTTTGAAAGGAATAATGTATGGCAAAGGATAAGAATGAAGCAATTCCGCTGAAGAAGGGCAAGGCAACCTTTAATCTTGTAGGCAAGGCAAAGGTAAATGATTACACATTTGATATTGACCACAAGTATGACAGTGGTTGGACTTCCAACATCATGAATATTGGTGTTGACTGTGGAGACGGCAATGTTGTTTATGCTGAAATGTCTGGTGGCTATTTCCCCGATGAATACAAGAAGGACAATAAGATTTATGTTCACGGCGTAAAGCAGGATGAAAATGATAAGACAGTAGATGATTGGGATAATACATTCACTATTGATTGGGATGATCGTAATGACCCAGCTATCCTCGAAACTATCGGTAAGGGTTGTTTTGTGACCGTAGGCATTGAAAAGGACGAAAAAGGCAACACATTCTACAAGGATTTTCTGACAGAATATGACGCTGTTGAATATCTTAGTGAGCATCTCACAGACGATACTCTTATTAATGTCAAGGGGAATATTACATACGAAACTGATGGCGAAAAGGTTTATAAGAAGAAGAAGATAACTAATATTGCACTTTCTAAGGCAGAACCGGATAAGTTTAAGGCAACATTTACACAGACCATTCTTCTCGATGACGGCAGTATCGGAAAGCCTGATAAGGAGAAGAATACAATTCCAATGTCGGTATATGTTGTTGACTATGTAGGCAAGCCTAAGATTAACGGACAGAAGATTGAAGTCAAGCAGAATTTTGCAATTCCTGTAAATATGGAGTTTAATATCGGTGATAATCCTGAACTTGTGTCTAAGCAGTTAGCAAAGTTCTTTAAGGCTAAGAAGAATGAGATTATTGAAATGACCGTAGACGGTAATCTTGTTGAGGGTGGTTCAATCGTCAATATTACTGCTGATGATATTCCTGATGATATCAAGGAACTTATTGAGCTTGGGCTTTATACCGAGGAAGAAGCTTTGGCTAAGTGTGCAGTTGGTAATACAAGCAGAGAAAAGAGAATGATTATTACAAAGCCTTCTATTACCTATATTGGCGAAGGTGACGATAGAAAGCCTACTGTATCTCGTGATGATAAGAAGTACAAGCCTACTGACCTCCAATTCTTCAGTGCTTATCTTGCAACACTCGACCTTGATAATCCTAGTGATAATACTAATGATAGCGCAGATAAGGAAGTAGATTCTTCAAGCGATGATGAAGACGAGTTCATGAAGATGCTTGAAGACCTGTAATAAGAAAGAGAAGTAATTAAATATGGGATTTCAAAAGGTAGAAGAAGTTCTCTCTCATGTTGGAGGAAAGGTTCTTGTGTTTGGTAAGCAGGGTACTGGCAAGTCAACTTTTGTTGGTACGTTCCCCAACATTAACCTTGTTGATACAGAAGATGGTCAGACATATTATCTTGGGAAGAATAAGAATATCAAGGGTGTTATGAGAACTATTTCCGAAAAGGAAGTACAGGAAACTCTTGACGAGCTTAATGACGAGGATATGCTCAAGACCTTTGATACAATAGTTATTGACTCTGGCACAAAGCTGTATGAGAATATGCAGAGTGCAGCATATGAGGTGGCTGAAAGTCGTGCAAGGAAGCAGAGAAATAAGGGTAATACAGATATCGACCTTAATGATATAAATATTTCTCAGCGTGATTGGGGACATATTAAGAGATGGAATCAGCAACTTGCAACATCTTATATTCTTTTTTCTGAAATGGGTAAGTGGTGTGTTGTGACCGCTCACCAAAAGGATGAAATGAGAGATGCTACAAAGTCAGAAAAGAAGGCTCTCGGAGTAGACAAGATAAAGATTGGTGAAATTCCTGACCTTGCAAAGAAAGCAGAACATGACTTTGATATTGTTATTCAGACTTTTACAGAAGAGAATGATGATGGAGAAACCATTTACAAGGCAAAAATACTCAAGGATAGAACGGGCGTAACGAAACGAGGGGACATTCTCGAAAATATCACTTTTGAGATTTGGAGAAAGAATTGGGAAGATACTAAGAAGTATGGCATTAAGGAAGTTTCAAATCTTAATGATAGTGTTGAAAAGGATGTTAAGGCTATGACAACTGAAGCTGATACAGCCGAAGATATTGTAGACGAATGGAAGCCATTAATGAAAGAACTTACAACTAGTGGCAACACATCAGCCGTAAAGCAGATAAATGCATTTATAAAGGAAAAGGGTCTTAATATTAAGAATATGACAGCAGAAAGTCCGGAAATACTCGCTGAACTTCTTGACCTTACAAAGTCACTTTCATAATCAAGATATCAATGTAGTAATAAGGGCAGAATAAATATGTTCTGCCCTTTTATGGTATTAAGGATATTAAGGTGGTGAATACATGGCAAAAATGACCGAAAAAGAAAAGCATGATTGGTACGCTTTGTGTGATTATATCAAGTATGAAATTCTTGAATATTCGCCAGAAATGAAACTTCCACAAACTTTGGCACTTAGGCTCAAAGGTTTGTCACAAGGAAATTTCATGGCGAATAAATATATCAAGCCAAATGCTTCTTATACATATGAACAGATTTTAATTGCTTGTAAGGTATGTAAGCCTAAAATCAAGGATTATTTTTCAAAAAATTCTGCAAAAATAAACGGAGAAAATCATAAAATTAATCTGATAATGAAATTTCTTGAACAGGGAATAAATGATGTTGTATTAAAAATACAGCAAAAAGAACAGATTGATACGGAGATTTCAAGAATGTCGTTTGAGAATCACACAGAAAATAAGGCTGATTATAAAACAGAAACAATAAGTGTAAAGGATAAATTTGATGAATTATGGTGAATAGAGGAAAATCTGATAAGACAAAGCTGACACCTTTTCAGGAAGAACAGATAAAAGTAGCAAAAAAGGTAAAGGAATATAAATTATCCTGTGAAGCTAATGTTGTTTCAATTTTTTATAAACAGCCTGATTTATTGTTTGATTATGAGTTAAAACTTGAAGATATTTCAGAGAACGCTTGGCGAGTATATTTTCAGATTGCACATGACATAGTTGTAAAAGAAAGAAAGCCATCACTTGATGAATTAACAGTCGGATTTTATCTTGAAAAACATAGCAAACTTAAAGAAAAATATGATGAATATGGTGGCTGGCAGAAAATAATTGATGCCACTGCTTATGTCAATCCTAATAATATATCAGGCTATGTCAAGGACTTGAATAAATGGAACGTAGTCTTAAAACTTATTAAATATGGCTTCCCTGTTGCGGACAAATTATCTGATTATTCGGATATGTCTGCTGATGAAATATATTCAGAGCTTGAAACACTTCTTAATCATACTTTTATAAATATTGACGGCGATATCAGTACATATTCTCTTGATTATAAAATAGATGAATTGCTTGAAAATCTGAACGAGGGTCAGGCAATAGGTCTTCCCTATTATAATATGCCAATGCTTACTGCCGAAACAGGAGGTCAGTTACATGGGAATATTACCCTTGTAGGTGGGCTTTCTAACGTAGGAAAATCCACATTTGCAAGAAGTTCTACTCTCCCTAGTATTATTGAAAATAAGGAAAAAATCGTTATTATGGTCAATGAGGACGGATTGAGTAAGTGGCAAAGAGAGATGATTGTCTGGTGTGCCAACAATATTTTTAAGGAAGATTTGCAGAAGTTTGTTTTAAGAAACGGTAAATATACTGATGATGTATGGGTATTGCTAAAAAAGTGTTCAGCATGGATAAAAGAAATATCTCAAAATCATACGATTACGATAATTCCTTTTCAAAGATACAAGACTGATTCAGCAATCAAGATAATTAAGAAATATGCTGGAATGGGCGTTAAGTATTTTATGCTTGATACATTCAAAGCTGACGCTGGGAATAAAGTCTTTGAAAGTTCGGCTAATGCAATGGCAATGTCACAGGCAATGGTCGATATTCAGGATACAGTCAAGGAAGCAAATAAAGACGTTCATATATTGATTACGTTTCAGCTTGCAAAGGGGTCAGCAAAGCAGAGATATTACACACAGGACAACACAGGTATAGCAAAAAATATAACCGATGTAGCAAGTACAAATATTATGATAAGAGATTTATTTGATGATGAAAAAGCTGGTGGCAAAAATACCTTAAAGGTCTATCGCCTTGAAGGTAAGAATGGCAAGAGTAAAATCCCCGTTCAATTAAGTCCGGATAAACATTACCAGATAATTTTTATTGTAAAAAATCGTGAGGGTTCAGCAAATCAATTTCAAATCGTTGTTGAACATGATATGTCGAGAAATATTATGAAAGAAGTCGGTATTACCTATGTAACACAGGATTTCTGATAAGGGGTGAGATTTTGTGAACGCAAATGAGTTAAAGGAATACATAATAAACAACAACAAAATTTCGCTTATTTTAGAAAAGGTAGGGTGTCACAGTATCAAGGAATATAAATCTGAATACCGTGCAGCTCTCCCAGAAAAGAAGAACCCAACTGCTGTAACAGTAAAAAAAGAAAATCTCTTTACAGCAGTTAATTCTTCTGATTTGAACTTTACCGGAGATATTTTTGTTTTAGTAATGGAATTGAACAAAATAACTTTTGGCAAAGCAAATAAATTAGTCCATGAATATCTCGGATTAAATTACTTATTTAAGACGAATAAAAAAGAAGCAAATGTTCCTGATGTCCTTGATGTGTTTAAGAAAATTAGAAGGACATCGTGTGTTGTGAATAAAGACGTTGAAATCTATGATGATAATATCTTAAAAGAATACACTCCCCTACCCTACATCTCATGGATAAGAGAGGGAATAATGCCTTTTGCTTGTAAGAGGTTTAACATCGGATATTCTTACGATAAAAAAAGAATTATCATTCCGTGGAGATATTGGTGCGGTAGTGATAATCAGTATGTAGGAATAGTCGGCAGAACTACAGTCTCAAATTACCAGGATTTTGATATACCAAAATATTTTGGAATTAAGCCTTTTGCAAAAGGTATGGACGTTTATGGACTTTATGAAAATTATAAGACAATTCAAGAAAAAGGATATGTGGTTTTATTTGAAAGTGAAAAATCAACCCTGAAACGATATAGCCGAAAAGATGGTACAGGAGTATCCATAGGCTCACATACTCTATCAGATGAACAAGTAAAAATTCTTATTGGGCTAAATGTAGATATAGTAATTGCTCTCGATAAAGATGTCAGTCAGAACGAAGTAAGGAAAGAATGCGAAAAATTCTATGGTATAAGAAATGTTTACTATATCTATGATAAATGGGATATCCTCGGAGAAAAAGAAAGCCCTGCTGACCGTCCTAATAAACAATATGAATTTATGCTTAAATACAAAATCAAGTATGATGAAAATGAACATAAGGAGTTGATAAAATGGGTAGAAGAAAAACAGAAAAAGAATATATAGGAAAGATTTATGAAAATAAATATGGAACTTTATTCAAGATTGTTTCATACACAAATTATCAAAATGTGGATTGTTTAGACATTACACATAACATAATACTTAAAAATGTTGGTGTGGGAAATTTAGTAAAAGGACATATAATATCTCCGTTAGATAAATCTCTATATAATGTTGGTTATATTGGAATTGGGAAATACAGACAAAAAGATAATAAAAAATGTTATACAACATGGGATAATATTATTTGTCGTGGCTATTCAAAAGAATATAAAACAAAATATAGCACTTATGAAAAATGTAGTGTATGCGAAGAATGGCATAATTATCAAAATTTTGCTGAATGGTTTTGCAAAAATTATTATGAAATTGCTCAAGAAAGAATGGAAATAGATAAAGATATACTTGTTAAAAATAATAAAATCTATAGTCCAGATACTTGTGTCTTTGTTCCAAGAAGGATAAATAGTTTGCTTATTAAAAACGATAAAGTTAGAGGTAAATATCCTATTGGTGTAGATTTTCATAATAAAAAGTTTAGAGCAAGATGTATGACATTGAATGGAAGTATATATTTGGGACATTTTAATACAGAAATTGAAGCTTTTGAAAAATATAAAAAATTTAAAGAAGAATATATAAAACAAGTTGCAGATTTGTATAAAAACGTAATACCAAAAAAATTATATCTCGCATTGTATAATTATCAAATAGAAATGGAGGATTAACGAAATGAGAAAAACTCCTAAAGAAATAAATGAAATATGTAAAAAATTTCATACGAACATATTATGGTCATGGTCAAGATATAACATATTTAAGACAGACCCTTATTCGTACTTCTTGAAATATATCAAGTGCGAAAAGGAAGATAGGCGAGATTCAATTTATTGTGTATCAGGTGGATATTGCCATGATATCCTTGAAAAATATTATAATGGTGAAATTCAGCAATCTGACATGATAAATGAATATGAGGATAGCCTTTTTACAATGAATTTAGCAGAATATAAGTATGACCGTAGTGATGAAGATAAAAATTCTGCTATTGCTGAAAAATATGAAAGTTGCATTAAGCATTTTTTTAGAAATCATACCAAACCGGATAATCTTAAAATGTTACTTGAAATGTTCTGCACTATCAAAGTAACAGACGATATTATTTTCCAGGGATACATAGATAATTGTGGAATGTATAAAGATGAAAATGGCGAGAAAAGAATTATCATAACCGATTATAAAACATCTACAATTTATAAAGGTGAAAAGCTTGAAAAAGAAAGTGGGCAGTTATATCTGTATGCCGAAGGTATAAGGCAAAGGACTAATCTTCCATTAGACCATATTTCAATCAGATATCTTTTTTTAAAGTATGTTAATGTAAAGTGTTTACAAGCAAACGGTACTTGGAAGGAACGTCAGATAGAAAGAAATCAGATAGGCAGTAAGCTATATACTACAGCAAAAATGTGGTTGGGCAAGCTTGGATATGGCGATGGAGAATTTATAAAAGACAACTATCTTGATGAAATGCTCATGCTTAATTCTATTGATAATCTCCCCGATGATGTGAAGGATAAAATGATAATAAATGATTGTTATGTCTATCTTCCTTTAACACAAGAAAATATTGATAATTTAAAATCTGATATTATTGATACTGTTAATAATATAAATTCTAAGACAAAGGAATATAAGGGAACAAATGATGACCATATATTCTGGAGTGATATCAATGAAAAGAATGAGTATTATTATGCTGTTCTTTCTGGGTATTCAAGAGCATTGCACAAGCCTTATAACGAATATCTTGAAAACAAGGAAATGTTCCAGAATAAAGATGATGATGAAGATGAATTAACACAGGAATTAAAAGATTTAGGATTGATATAAAGGTGATGTAATGTCAAAAAATTATGTTGTTTATCATTGTCACTCAGATTTATCAAATGGGGTCACAAATGTTGATAGCGTAACAAAATATAAGGAATATGTGGACAGAGCTTCTGAACTAGGTATGAAAGCAATGGCGTTTTCAGAACATGGTTCAGTTTTTGAATGGTTACACAAAAAAGATTATATTGAAAGCAAGGGAATGAAATACATTCACGCTTGCGAAGTTTATGTGACGGCGTTTCCCGAAGAAAAAATTCGTGATAATATGCACTGTGTCCTTATTGCAAAGAATTACGATGGGTTCAAAGAGTTAAACAGAATGATTTCCAAATCATTTAATCGTAATGACAATCATTTTTATTTTACCCCTCGTATATATCTTGATGAGTTTTTTAACACAAGTGATAATATTATAATCACGAGTGCTTGTATCGGTGGAATTATAGCAAAATCAGACGGAGTAGTTAGACAGAAAATTCTTGGATTTATGTCAAAGCATTCTTATAGATGTTATTTAGAGATACAACATCATAAAGATCAGTCTCAATGTCTTTATAATCAAGAATTAATTAAGTATAGTAAAACACTCGGAATACCTCTTATAGCAGGAACAGATACCCATGCGTTAAATCTTAATCATGTAAAAGGCAGACATATTCTGCAAGTTTCTAAGGGAGTCAAATTTGCAGGAGAAGAAAATTGGGATTTAACCTTTAAGTCCTATGATGAATTAATTAAGGCGTATGAAGAACAAAACTCAATTTCGTCCGAATATTACATAACGGCAATAGAAAACACAAATAAAATGGCTGATATGATTGAGCCTTTTACATTAGACCGAAACACAAAATATCCAAAATTGTATGATAATCCTTTAGAAGCGTATAAGAAAGCAATAATTGAATCCTGCAAGAATAATAAATATATTCGAAGCAGGTATTCTCAAAAAGAAATTGTTGATATAATAAAGAATGAGCTTGAAGTATATAAAGCTACAAAATCCATTGATTTTATGATGCTTGAAGTATTTATGAGAGCATGGGAAAAAGAACATGAAATCGAGTGTGGATATGGTCGGGGTTCTGTATCGGGTTCATTTGTCGCTTATTTATTGGGGATTACTCAAATGGACAGCAAAAAGTTTAATCTTAACTTTTTCCGCTTTATGAATCCTTCAAGAGTCACAAATGCTGATATTGATACGGATTATTCTAAAAATGACAGAATAAAAGTAAAGGAATTTTTGCTTAAAGACCGTATGGGATTAAACAATATTCGTACTAGTGAAATCATCACCTTTAATACTATTGCATTAAAGGGTGCAATTCGTGACGTGTGCCGAGCTTTATATAGCAATGAGGATTACCTTCAAATAGCAAATATAGTATGTGAAAATGTAGATATAAATGAAGAGCAAACAAGAAAGGCATATCCAGAATTATTTGAATATGTTGACATTGTTAATGGCACTATTGTTTCTATTGGTTCTCATCCAAGTGGTGTTTTGGTTTCAGATAAAAACATTGAAGAAGATATCGGAATGTGTAGTCTATCTACTTCTCCCTATCCCGTTTCAATGCTTAATATGAAAGAGTTGGATGCTTTAATGTATGTAAAGTTGGATATTCTTGGGTTGGATAATATAGGTCTTATCAATGATACTTGTAAAATGCTTGGTATTGAAAGATATACCCCAGACAATGTAGACCTCGATGATGAACAAGTCTGGAAAAGTATCAGAGATGATACAACATTAATATTCCAATGGGAGTCTGATTCTGCTCAGAGTTATTTGAAAAGATTTATGTCAGATAAAACCCTTGAAATTGCAAAAGCTCATAACAAGAATTTCTCATATATTAAATGGTTCAGCTTTGGAAATGGTCTTATCAGACCCGGTTGTGCTTCATTTAGAGATGATGTAGCTAATGGAGATATTATTGTCACTGGGTTTAAAGAGCTTGATGAATTTCTTGCTATAACTTTTGGTAGAGTAACAATGCAAGAGGACATCATGCAATTTCTTGTTAAATTCTGTGGCTATTCCGATGCCGAATCCGATACGGTAAGGCGTGGCATTGCAAAGAAATATGGTACTGAAACATTCATTGATGAAATTCACAACAGGTTTATAGATTATTCCAATAAAACTTATCATATTGCTAAAGAAAAACTTGAAGAAATATTCCCACCAATAAAGCAAGGTATTCTTGATGCTAGTTCATATGCTTTTTCGTGGAATCATTCTGACAGTTATTCTTGTATTGGATATATTTGTGGCTATCTAAGATATTATTATCCTTTGGAATTTTTGACGGTTGCGTTAAATACATTTGTTGATAATGAAGAAAAATCGACTAAAATTGTAGAATATTGCAATAAAGTTGGCATTTCAATCAAGCCTATTAAATTCCGTCATTCAAAAGACACTTATACTCCCGACAAAGAACATAATGCTATTTATAAAGGCGTTTCATCGGTGAAATTTCTTAATGCTGATGTAGCTCAGAAAATGTATGAAATGAAAGAACAAAACTTTTCTTCTTTTATAGATTTTCTTAGAATAAATCCTTGTAACAGTAAGCAGACAGAAATTCTTATAAAGCTAGGTTTCTTTTCTGAATTTGGCAAGTCACAAAAATTATTAGATATATGTGAGGTATTTAGTAAGTATGGTGGCAAAAAACAAATAAAAAAAGAAAATCTAACTTTAGATGAAAATATAGTTCTGCATTATGGAACTGCGACAGAAAAAATGTATAAGATAACTGATAATGATGGGTTGTTAAATGAATTATGCAAGTCCATTGAGAATAAAGAAATACCTATTGCGGGTAGGATATCTGCTGAAAAAGAATACCTCGGGTACATCAGTTATATCAATCCCAAAGCCCCAGATAATTTGTATTACGTTTCAGAAATGAAAATTTACAAGGATAAATGCAAACCATATGTTACGTTATATCAGTTGAAAACAGGCAAAACAATCAAGTCAAAGGTGTATAAGGCTGATGAATATGTAATATCTCCATTCAAAGAAAATAGCATATTGAATATCTGGTTTGACGATAAATGTAAAAGCAAGCTCATAGATGGCAAATGGGTAAAAACAAACGAGAAAGAGAAGGTGATGTCCCATTGGGAAATAGTAAAGAACTAGCCAAAATAATAGAGTTCAAAGTTATTCCTGTAAGATGCTTGTTTAATTCTGAAAATTTCAAGATTTATGGCTGTGTAGTTGATAGTTTCAAATACCCTGATGTGAAAATAAATTCTTATAATAATGCTACAATCAAAGGTGATATTCAAGAATTAAATCTTGATTGTGAATATTTGATAAAAGGCGAAGAAACACAGGATAAATATGGAATAAGCTATAAAGTCATAAATATTAAGAGTGAAAAGCCGACTACCATAGAAAATAGCCGTGCTTTCCTCAATGAAATTCTTACATATCAACAGGCAGACACCCTCTTATCTGTTTACCCGGATATCATCGATAGAATAATTAATAACAGACTTCGAGATGTGGATTTAAGTAGAACAAAAGGCATTAAAGAAGCCACTTTTGCAAAAATTAAAATAAAGGTAATTGAAAATTTTAAGTTAGCTGAATTGGTGGAAGAATTTTCTGGAGTATTCAGTTTTTCAGTTATTAAGAAACTTTATCAGGCATATCCGTCTATTGAAAGAATACGAGAAAATCTACATAAACAGCCATATAAATGCCTATGTAAGTTAGGGGGAATTGGTTTTAAGACTGCCGATGAATTACTATTAAGAGTTGACAAGGTATCAAAGGAACGTATTAAAAATGGTAAAAACCCAATTGTTGATTTTGGTTTTGACCTAATATCGTCTTATCAGCGGATGGAAGCCTGTGCCTTGTATATTCTTGATGAGAATGAAACCAATGGCAATACATATATGGATAGCAAGGAGTTTATTAAGACTTGTAGTGAATATGTCCCCGAAGCAAAACATCACTTAAAAGAAATTATGAAAAAATCTTTCATTTTTGATTTAAATAATGATATTTTTTGTGATGTTAAACGCTCTCGTGTTTCAAAAACTAAAACTTATAACATTGAAAAGAATATAGCTGATATACTAAATACTGGGTTAAGTAGTAAAAATCTGTGGGATACATCTTGCATTGATGTTGAAAAATATCGTCAGATAAACGAAAATACTTCATTGACAGATGAACAAATGCAGACAATATATAGTGTTTGTAAAAATCCTATCACAATATTACAAGGTTTCGCTGGAACGGGTAAATCGATGTCTGTATTAGCTTTAATCAATCTGTTAAATGATTTGAAAAAATCAGCTCTACTTCTTGCTCCAACAGGCAGAGCTTCAAAGGTATTGCAGAAATATACAAATCATTCGGCTAGTACAATTCATCGTGGATTACATTTTATACCTCATAATGAGTGGGGGTATGATGAAAAGAATAAATTGCCTTATGATATCGTTATTCTTGATGAGTCCTCAATGGTTGATGTTTATTTATTCAAGCATTTACTTGATGCAATAGACTTCAACAGAACAAAATTATTAATAATCGGTGATAATGCTCAAATACCATCTGTATCATGTGGCAATGTATTACACGACCTTCTAAACAGTAACGTGATACCAACAGTTTATCTTACAAAAGTATTTCGATACGGTAAAGGTGGTTTGAGTACGGTTGCAACGGATATAAGGCAAGGTAAAATGACTTTTGAAAATAAAGCCAATGTTCAAGCAATAGGTGATGATAATGGTTGCATTTTTGCACAAATGCAACCTGAAAGAGCTGTAGATTATATTATTAAAGCATATCAAAAGTTATTAAATAATGGTGTCCCCTTAAAAGATATTATGTTTGTGGTTGCTCAAAATAAGGGCAAATATGGAACGCAAATCATTAATAATCAAATCCAAAAGGCAATAAATCCAAATGCTGAACAAAAGATAATTAGTGGCGACACAGAATATAGAATTGGCGACCCGGTTATTCAATGCACAAATGACTATAATTCACAAATTTATTCAGATGAAGAAGAAATGAGTGATGATAAAGTAGCATTTATTTCTAATGGTGATATCGGTATTGTTTCAAAGATAATGAACAATGGCATGGTAGTTGATTTTGATGATTTTAGAATTTATATCCCCAGAGAAAAATTTATCAATATCAAATTGGCTTATGCCATTTCCATACACAAATCTCAAGGTGGGCAGGCAAAATATGTTATCGCATTCATACCGAATACTCATACTTTTATGCTTAATTCTAATCTTCTTTATGTCGCTGTTACAAGAGCAAAAGAGAGGTGCTATATAATAAGTGATATCTTGACTTTTAGCAGGGCAACAAAGAAGAAAGAAAATTTTACAAGACAAACATGGCTCAAAGATTTATTAAAGGAGAAAAATTATGACTAACACAACAAACACAACTAATGTGGCAAATTCCGTAACTTTTGCAAGAGAACTTGATTATATCAAGAATGAAAGACTTAGGAACTTTACAGGCTATGTTCTTGATAAGTTACCTGATTACTTTCGTGAAATTGGAGCAAGTTCAAGCGGTAAGTATCATCCGTCTTATACTTTAGGAGCGGGAGGGTTAATCCGTCATACAAAGGCTGCCATCGCAGTAGCTCAAGACCTCTTTGCAGCAGAAATATATGACTTTACCCAGAACGATAGAGATATAGTAACTTCGGCTCTTATTCTGCATGACGGTCTGAAGCGTGGTATGTACGAAGACCATACCGCGTTTGATCACCCTCTCCTTATGGAGAATTTCATTTATGAAATGTACGAAGAATATATCAAGATAAATCATCTCGAAAATATTAATAATATAACCGATTTGATTTTTGGTGAAAATATCCATACTATTGCTAGTGCAGTAGCCTCTCATATGGGCAAGTGGACTACATCGAAGTATTCTGATACTGTGCTTCCCCGTCCTAAGACTGATATTCAGAAGTGTGTTCATCTGTGTGATTATATTGCAAGCAGAAAGCATCTTATTTTCGATTTTGATGTATATGACCATGAGATGGACGAACTTGATGGTGGGGTTAAGTGAAAATAATATGAAACATTTATTAAATTATCAGCAAGTATATTCTGAAAGCACTATGAATAAATGGACTAAGGCAGAACTCATCAAATATATCCGTATGTGTGAGAAAAATATTAATGCTCTTTCGGAACAAGTAGAAAATCAATATAAATTGCTTTTAAACTATTCAAAAAGTGTTAATGAAAATAATACACAAAATAAAGGAGAATAATTATGGACTTGAATAATATCGCTGTAAATATTTGTAAGACTAAAACAAAAGCAATACACCCACATATAATAGCAAAAACAATATATAAAAGAGAAATTGGTAAGAATGTTCCTTATTATGAAATTGAATATTATGATATTGCTGGTAGCACATGGTATGAAGGGTATGGGTCAACAGATTTAGAACTTGTTCAAAAGTGGCTACATGAATATTTTGAAGTGGTTGAAGAAGATATTACTCCTGTAATTCATGGTTCATGGAGAGAAATTTCACAGAGTGAAAAGGTTGGGTCTAATGCTTGGATGACAGGGTGTGATTCGACTGGCGCATATATCTGTTCTAATTGTCTGGAAGAAGCTATATACAGCATTAATGAGGAATTTGTTTTATCAGCTTATTGCCCTTATTGTGGGGCAAAGATGTTTTAAGGAGATAGGCTAATATGAATAACATTAGAGAAGAAATTTCTAAAGAAATATTTATTTGCGATGCAGAGATACGGAAAGCTCGTGAGGAAATCATAAGACTTACGGAACGTAAAATCCTTTTTGATGATCGAAAAACAATGTTACGTTCTTTACTTGACACTTTAGATAATGAAGATAAGGTGAACAATAATGAGTGATATGACAGAAGTTTTTGCAATTTTTAAGGAATTGCAATCAACAAGCAAAAAGACTGAAAAAGCCAAAATTTTGGAAGCTAATGAAAGAAACATTTTATCATATTAAAAGAGGAGAACTACAAATGAATAACAATACTTCAACTACGAATTTACCACAAATGTTATGTATAAAAACAGATAAAGGTTGTTTTATTTCTGATTGTCTTGCTGTAGGTGGGTATAATTATGATTATCATCACACCCAAATTAATACTTTATTATTCAACGGTAAGAGAGCCACAGAAACATATTACAAAAATTGGTATTATATTGACGAATATCCGGAACTCATCCAAAGGAAAGCACCGGGAAAGGCTATTAATGAAAGATATGAAATAAAAAATACATCTTTAATTTCAAATAACCTACCAGCCGTTATCCCTTATAAAGAAGCGAAAAATTATGACAGTGACGTTGTTGATAATTTATATTCATATATGTGTGATCAAGAACCGTCATATTTAAAGAAAATAACTTATGATATTCAAATAATTTGTGAGATAGAAAATTATAACTTTCCTCCTAAGATTGAATATACAGGTATTCATACGTGGAATTATTCAGATAGTATATACACTATTACAAATATAAACGTTCAACATCAGATATTAGATAAAATGATTTTCCCAGAAATTATCCTTTCTAATAGACCTTGCAAGTTTACATCAGAACAGATGTATGATATAACACGGCAATATATTCTTGAGAATATAGACAATTCAGTTGCAAAAATTACTTCCAACTATGATTTTTGTTTTGAGGTAGTAAAAATCATTCCATTGATTGAACCAAAAAATATTACATATAAAAATATTTTTGCACAGAATACACGTGAAAAAAATAAAATACATACTGTTATTAAAAAATATAATGAACTGAAAATTTTTTCTATGACATCTATGAGGGAAAAATATAAAGGTTATCCTATTATACCTGAAATGTGTGCAAACAGCGAAACTGAATTAAAAGAAAAGGTTGATATGTGGTTAGAAAATTTAATTAAATTAATTAATGAACCTTTGTGTCAGTGTCCACAATGTAAGGGTCTTGGTTATGTTAATGCTGTTTCTGAGATTGGTTTTGATTATGAATGATAGAGGAGAACACAGATGAATAATGTTTTTATAATTTTCAACCAACTTCAATCTACGACAAAGAAAAATGAAAAAATAGCAATTCTCAAAGAGAATGAGAGTAATAGTCTTTTTACTAATACACTTAAATGGCTCTTAAATCCATTTATAATAACAGGAATAAGTTCTAAAAAGATAGACAAAAAAGTTTCGCCAAAGGCTTTTACAGACGATTTTGACCCAGAGCGTTTCACATGGACTACAATTAAGACTTATCTTGAAAATCATAATACCGGCACAGACAAAGATATAGCATATATTCAAGCATTTCTTATAAATCAACCTAAAAATATGAGAGATTTGTATAAACAGATAATAACCAAGTCCTTAAAACTTGGTGTTGACGCTAAAATAGTAAATTCAGTTTATGGCAAAGGTTTTATCCCTGTTTTTGATGTACAACTTGGAACACCTCTCGACAAGGTTAAACTTAAAGGCGATGAATATATTTACATAAGTCAGAAGTTAAATGGTTGTAGGTGTGTCAGCCTTAACAACAAACTTTTTACACGTTCTGGTAAAGAATATACAGGTCTTGACCATATCATTGCCGACATTCAGAAGTTCAATCTTCCCGGTCTTGTATTTGACGGTGAACTTATTCGTAAGAACACAGATGGTAAATCAGACAGCGAAAACTTTCAAATTGGCACGGGAATTGCGAATAATAAAGATGTAGATAAATCTTGTCTTGAATATGTTATTTTTGATTGTCTCCCCAAAAATGAGTTTATGGCTGGCGAGAGTCTATTCAAATATGGTTGGCGTAAGAAGTATATACTTGATATAATTGCGAAGAAAATTAAGGATCATAATATTGAAAATCTTAGAATTGTACCGATGTGGTATGAAGGCACAGACCATTCGCAAATACAGAAGTGGCTCGATTATGCTGAGAATACAGATAAGGAAGGTATCATCTTAAACTTAAACACCACATACAAGTGTAAGAGAACAAAAGAGCTGATTAAAGTAAAGTGTTTTTATGATTGCGATATAAAGTGTATTGATGTTGAGCAAGGCACAGGCAAGAACGCAAATACTCTTGGTTCTATCCTCTGCGAGTATAAAAATAATATCGTAAAAGTTGGCTCTGGCTTTACCGATGAAATGAGAAATTATTATTGGAATAATCCAAATGAAATTATTGGTAAGATAGTTACGGTTAAATACAAGGAAGAAACTCAAAATAAGGACGGCAGTTATTCTTTGCAGTTCCCTATCTTCCAAGCGGTACGTTTTGATAAAGATGTTCCAAATATATAAAATCATAGCCAAAAACAAAAATAAAAAACAAAATATTGAAAAATAATAAAAATCAAATATTTTTCAATAAATAATTTGTTTAACCCCCTTGACAAACGCATTCGTAAGTGTTATACTATGGATAGTAAATTCTTTAGACAATATTAAATTGTTGGAAATGAGGTGATATTTACGAATTATAAGAAGTTCTTAGCGTTAGTCAAGGGGTATGATTTTAAGTATTTCTAGTATTTCTGAATTGCTGATATAATCGGTAATTTCAAAATCAATGAAAAGAAAGGATGGTAACAATTATGTTAGTAGCAGTTGGGACAATTATGATGGGTGTTATCACCCTGATTTTCTGCGATAACAACAATCATTATGCTGTATAAGATATATAGCTTAATGGAATATAATTTTTTGAAAGGATAAAATTTTATGAACGATTTTTTATTTGACTTTAGAAATGATGTATCAATTGATTTTTCTCCTGGGGTTTCTCCCACAGTAACCCTGACTTCAACAAGAGAATTAACCAAAGATGTAGCCAATCTTATAGCAGAAATCAATGGTATTAAAAATTACAATTCAAACCGAAAGGATAATAAGATGAATAATACTAATCCCCACATGGACATTGTGGATTATACATACACTCCTATTGATAAGTACGATGATAGGGGTAACAAGACTACATATATGAAGACAACTCTTTCGTTTAGAGATGGTACTGAAACTTCAGCCCTCTGCCTTGTTGATAAAGCTGATAAGTATTATGGTTTTTATGCTTGTTATGCTAAGCATATTGCTGGTGGTAATAAGATAAATGACGAAGCTGAATATTGGATTGAAACTCTGCCGAAGAAGCTCGAAAAGGAGCGTCTTGCTGAAGAAAAGGCTCTTGCTGAAGAAAAGAAGATTGAGGAAAGAGATAAGAAGCGTAGAGAAAAGAAGAGAGTAAGAATGGAAGCAATCAGACGTAAGGAAGCCTATGATGCTGCCAAGCTTGCTAATGAAAAGTATGGCATTCCGATAGAATTTACATATAAGAAAGATTGAATGAAGGAGTATATTATGAATAGAGAAGATAGAGTAGAAATTGAAATACTTCATGGTGTTGAAGGAAATTGTGTTGTTATTAACAATCGCCGAGTTGCAGGAAATAAACCGTGGGGTGGTGGCAGTATAATTGGAGAATACAAAAGTACAGTAGAAGATATTCTTAAAGCATTACATATTCCTTCTGATAAAATTGATGAAATTTGTAAGGAGTTAAGCAGTTATGAAGATCAAAATTCGTAAAAGTGTTTTTGAAACTAATTCGTCAAGTATGCACAGTTTAGTCGTTAAGAAAGAAAATGAATATTACACTCAGGAAGAAATTGCTGAAAGAATGTATCTTGATGATAATGGCATGTGGAAAATTTGGAGCTATGACGATTTGCATTTTGGAAGAGAACCCTTTCAATGCTTAGGTGATTTTAGTGAAAAAGTAAAATACGCTATTGCTTCTTTATGCGGGTATAATGATAATGCGAAAGAAACATTTGATAATATTGTCAAGTTAGTACATGAAATTTGCCCGGCTTGTACAGATATTATATTGCCTACAGAGTATTCATATGAAGATGATAGTAATACAACTTATTATGGTTATGTTGATGAGGATATTTTAAGCAGTTTTCTTGCGAAAGAGAATATTACGCTGAAGGAATTTCTCTCTAACAAAAAGTATATTGTCATTGTTGATGATGATGAATATTGCATTTATAAATCCATGAAAAGATGTGGTATTATAGTTTATAAAAGCACATTTGGAAATCTTTATTGGTCAAAGCTTGTATCTCAACGGGACGATGAAATTGAAATTATTGGACTTTGTACAGATATTTGTGTAATTTCTAATGCTTTAATTCTTAAAGCCATGTTTCCTAATATAAAAATTACAGTAGATGTTTCATGCTGTGCAGGTGTAACACCAGAAACTCACAAGTCTGCAATTGAAGTTATGAAGATGTGCCAGATTGATATAATCGGAGAATAGAATGGATAAATATTTAAGTGTCATTTCAAATTTTGGTTGTCACTATTCTTGCCCTTATTGTATTGTAAAGAATAATAATCTTCATATTCCTAAGAGTACAATATTCGGGTTAGATAGGTTACAAACAGAAATTGAAGATAACCATTGCAACTGGGTTTCGATATCTGGCGGTGGAGACCCTTTATGGGAATATAGCCAGCACATGGATTGGTATAATAGATTTTTTGATATTATCAAAAAGACAGGAAATATCAAAACTGAATTACATACAAGCATGATAAATGTTCCAGAAGCTCCTTATCCCCTATTCGACAGAGTTGTATATCATTTACATGATTTTGAACAGCTTAAAAATATAAAAAGAGCTTGGAATGAAATTATAAGAGTAGTTTTTGTAGTATCAGAAAATTTTACAGAAGATTTAATTGATAAAATTGCAGAGTATTGTGACAAGTCTAATCAGATTGATGAATTAAGTTTCAGACAAATGGTAGATAACCATTATCGTGAAACAAATTATTGTCAAGATCATCTTCGAGCCGGACATAAAAAATCGTGGTGGTATATTGAACAGAATGATTATAACCTGTATTATTGCGAAAATAAAGTATATACAGAGTATCGTTTGATAGGAGCAAAGAATGAAATGTAGTAAATATATCGTAAATGCTTTTAAGCATTTTAAGAAAATCTGTACTCATAAACATTGGGTGTTTTATTATTGCCGAAAAGCAGGTATTCCACTGCAAGGTCTGGTACATGATTTATCAAAGTTCTCACCGATAGAATTTTGGGAGAGTGTAAAGTATTATCAAGGAATGTCTAGCCCAATAGATGCTTGTAAAAAAGACAAAGGTTGGTCAGAAGCTTGGCTACATCATAAGGGAAGAAACAAGCATCATTATGAATTTTGGATGGATAACTTTGATAATGGTGGCAGCCCTATTGAAATGCCAATGAAGTATAAAAAAGAAATGCTTTGTGACTATCTCGGTGCAGGTCGAGCATATTATGGTGATAGCTTTACCTTTGAAAAGGAATATAATTGGTGGAAAGCCAAGAAGAATAAGCCGATTACAATGCACCCAAATGACATAGCGTTCATTGATAAATATCTCACTCTATTTTATGAATATGAGAAAAAGGGATATTATATCCATACAATATTTAATCTGATTAAAGGAGAATACTAATTATGGAACAGATTATCACTAGTTTACTCCAGAACGACTTATATAAATTTTCAATGGGGCAAGCAATTTATCATCAGTTCAGCGATTATAAGACTACTTGGACGTTTAAGTGCAGAAATAAGGACGTTTATTTTACGCCCGAAATGGTAGAAGAAATTCGTAGGCAGATTAAGTTGTATTGTGGACTTAGATTTACAGAAGATGAGCTTGCCTATATTGATAACATCAAGTGGATGAAAGGCTCATATGTTGATTTCCTAAGACTTTGGCAACCAAGATATGAAGATTTTGAAATTACAACTGATTCTGAATGTGGTCTTTCTATTGAAACTAAGGGAACATGGCTCAATACTTCAATGTATGAAATACCAACTCTTGCAATCGTAAATGAAGTGTATTTCAGAATGGCTTATAATTATGATGAATTGTTTGATAGTTTCAAGAAAAGACTTGATGCCAAGTATGAAAACCTTAAAAATGGTCACTGGTATGCCGGAACATTTTCAGAGTTTGGGCTAAGACGTAGGTTATCTTCTGAGGCACAGGAATTAGCAGTCAAAAAGTTCTCTCATTTGAATGATACACTCCATTGTGCTTCGAGATTTATCGGTACATCTAACGTATATCTTGCGAAAAAGTATAATCTCACTCCAGTTGGTACTATGGCTCATGAATGGATTATGTGTTCTGGTCAGGGCAATCATAAGCATAATCCAGCATATTCAAACTGGTACGCTCTTGATGCTTGGATTAAGGAATATGGTGTATTAAACGGTATTGCCCTAACAGATACGATTACAACAGATTGTTTCTTAAAGGATTTTCAGTTGACTTATGCTACCCTGTTTAATGGTGTGCGTCATGATAGTGGAGACCCGATAGCATGGGGTGAAAAGATAATTTCTCATTATAAATCATTAGGTCTTAATCCTAAGACAAAGACACTTCTTTTCAGTGACAGTCTTAATTTTGAAACTGCCGATAAGCTATTCAGACATTTCCACGACAGAATAAACGTTGCGTTTGGTATCGGTACTTATTTGAGCAATGATACTGATGCTCCTGCATTAAATATCGTTATGAAAACCACAAAATGCAATGGTATGGACGTAGCGAAGATTTCAGATGTAGAGGGCAAGGGAATGTGCAAGAATCCTGAATATGTAGAATATCTGAAGAGATGTATCAATTGGAGAATGACGCATGAATAAGATTTTACTTATTCCTGGAAGTTTTAATCCAATCACAAATGCTCATGTGGATATGGCATTGGCTGCTAAGAAGGCGGTCAATGCCGACACTATATATTTCATTCCTGCTCATGATACTTATGTAGCTAAGAAAAAGACGTTAATTCCCGGTTATTGTAGGGTTTCGTTAATCAATTCTATGTCAAATTGTAAGCAAAATAATATGTGGGCGTTGGACATTGAAACAACAAGTTTCTTTCCACAGAGAACCTATAATACAATAACACAAATTCGTGATGAAGCAGAGAAAAATTATAAGTTCAATGAGTATTATATTTGCTTAGGCATGGATAATATTGAAACTTTAACAACATGGTATAATTGGAAACCATTTGTTGAGGAATATCATTTTGTAGCATGTGTCAGAGAGGGACAAGAATTAACCGAAGCATTAGAAGATGCTGGATTAATGAAATACAAAGACCATTTTACAGAAATTACAATTCCAAAAAATCATACATCATCAAGCTTGGTGAGAAATCTCTGTGAGCAAGGGAAGTTTAATCAAGTAAAAGAATTAGTTCCTGAAAATGTATATGAATATTTATTTCAGTTTTATGATGTAATGAACCGAATGTAAAGGAGGATTTTATGTATAAGTTTAATGCAGAAAAGACAAAGGACAAAGTTGTAGCGTGGATACATGATTGGTTTGATATCAATGGGCGAGAGTGCAATGCAGTAATCGGTATTTCTGGTGGTATAGATAGTTCAGTTGTTGCTTCCTTATGTGTTGAAGCTCTTGGCAGAGATAGAGTGTTTGGGGTAAAGTTGCCTTGTGGTGAACAGTCCGACATTAACTTTGCAACACATCTAATTAATCATCTTGGGATTAAGCATTGTACAGTAAATATTCTTAATGCAGTTAATGCTGTTAAGAATGAGTTCCCCAAAGATATTAATATTAGTAATCAGACAATAATTAATCTTCCTGCTCGTATTCGTATGTCAACACTTTATGCAATTTCTCAAAGTACGAATGGCAGAGTAGCTAATACTTGCAATCTATCTGAAGATTGGATTGGGTATTCCACTCGTTATGGCGATTCTGCCGGGGATTTCTCTCCATTGGCTAATCTCACAAAGACCGAAGTTAGAGAAATAGGCAAGGTTCTTAGTCTACCTGATGAGTTAGTTAATAAGACTCCTACTGATGGATTGTGTGGTAAGTCTGATGAAGAAAATTTCGGTTTCACTTATGATATGCTTGATAGATATATTCGTATTGGTTTGATTGACGATCAAACAATCAAGAGTAAGATTGATACTATGCACGAAAAGAATTTATTTAAGATTCGGTTAATGCCTAGTTTTAAGCCGGAACTTTCTAATTTTATTTCGTCAGAATTTTGATAAAAGTAACATTAGAATAGAAACTTGATTTTATTAGAAGTTTGAAAGGAAGAAAAGAATGGGTTTTAAACCAATATTTGAAGAAGAACGAAATTTTTTCAGAGAGAAAACAGGCATAGACCTCCCTACTGAATGTTGGAGAAACGGTAGCAAAATTTATCTTGATTTTACATCTCCGAAGCCATTAATAGAGTTTAAAGTTGAGAATGGCAAAATTAACATCACTAAAGATAGACGAAATGGATATATTGAAAAGAAGAAGCAAATTTATCTGCCAGAACAAAAGAAATTAAATGAATTGGTAGAATTAAATCGTGACAGAATAAATTCTATATACCAAAAATCTATTTTATTGACTATTGAAATGATTAAGAAATATCCTAATCATTTTTATTTAGTTTCATATTCAGGCGGTAAAGACAGCGTGGTTACATATAATGTTTGGAAAGAAGCTCTCTCGCAGATAGACAATCCACCTGAATGGATTATTAACTTTGCTAATACTTCAAATGATACAGCAGATACATACCGAGAAATAAAATCACTTCCTCAAGATAAGCTCAATATTCTTAATCCTAAAATCGGATTTTATCAGTGGATTGAAGATGTTAAGCATTATTATCTTCCGTCTATCAGAGTAAGAAATTGTTGTTCTACATATAAAGAGGGACAAACTAATAAAGCATATGACAACGATAGACCAACGATTATGGTATCAGGACTTCGTAGTAAGGAAAGTACAAAACGTAGTAAATATTCTAATCTTATGACTTATGAATGGTCTATGGAACATATAGGGTCATATAATTTACCTAAAAAGTGGGTAATGTTTGCCCCTTTGTGTGAAGACTGGGCTGATGAAGATATATGGCTTTATCTGTTGATGACAAAAACGCATTTTAATCCTATGTATAATAAGGGATTTCATCGTGTAGGCTGTTTAATATGCCCTTTTCAACAAGATTATGTTGATTTGCTCATACAATATTGGTATCCTAAAGCGTGGGAACGTTGGTTGAAGATTTTAAGAAAGAATTATGATATAACATTGGTTGAGAAAACACTTAAATGGACTTTTGAAGAATGGGCAAACGGGGAATGGAAATCAAATTTTAGCAAAGAACATATGATTATATCTCAAAAGTCTACTCCTGAAAGAGTGAAAGAATTAGCCGAATTAAAAGGAATATCTGAAGCAATGGCTATTAAATACTTTAATCGCACTTGCCCTTGCGGTAAAAAACTTAACCCTACTGAGATTGCGATGTTTTTTAAAACACAAGGTAGATTAGAAAATCAAGAAGATAATCGAGATATCCTTTGCAAATCTTGTTTATGTGATAAAATGGGTTGGACTAAAACACAATATAAAGAAAAGAGAATAGAATTTCAAGACTCTGGTTGCAATTTGTTCTAAATAATAATTGGCATTTATAGAATGGCTCTATAATTGGCTTTGTAGAGCCATTTTATAAATCAAAGAATATAATAAAATAGATTTTTTTGGGCACAAAAAATATTGTTGTATGTGTGGTGCAAAAATGAGTAAGAAAATATTGGGGTGATACATAATGGAATGGAACGTTTACTATTATAATGTGAACTCTCATAAAATAGTCCCTTTTAACATTTTTAATCATGCTAGTTTTAGAGATGATATTCAAAAGGCTTTTAAGAAGTGTAAAACAAAAGACGAATTTTTTGAAAGATTAAAATCTGATTTATTTTACTATTTTGGGTCTAAAGCTGAATACGAAATTATCCTTGCCCCGTGGTGTGGTGGAAGTGATAAAGAAGCTATCAAGATAGATATTTATTTGCAGATCATGTTGAATTGGGATAAGTTTGTTGAGTACGTATGGAGTTGTAAAGGAGGTAATAATCAATGAGTGGTGGCTATTTTGAGTATAAAGACGAAGAATTAAAATATTCTCTCTTCGGTTGGGCTGACAAATACAAAAATGTTCTTGAAGATAGAGAACTCTCTGAATTAGTTTGGGATGTATTAACTCTACTCCATGAATATGATTGGTATAAGTCTGGTGACAATGGTAGAGATACATACCTTGAAGCAAAAAGAAATTTCAAGAAGAAGTGGTTTGCTTCTGATACAATGGCAGACAGAAGAAAACATTATATAGAAGAAGCTCTTGCCGAAACAAAACAAGAGTTATATGATACTTTTGATATTGAAATCACAAAACATATTTAAAGGGGAATTGGCGATGTATAATAATATAAAAGCTTTATTATCAAAAGACAAAGAAATAGAAGATAATGTATTGTATGATAATATAGATACTGAAACGAAAAAAGAAATGCAAAGTTCTCTTTTATCGTTTATAACTGCATTAATTAAAGATTTCCCACCAAATGATGCTATAAAAATAGCAAAAATAATATTAATTTATTATAATAAGGAGAAATAAATAAATGAATCGAGGCGATACAGTACAACTTATCGTTCCAGAGAAAGGTCGTAAATGTGTCGGCAAAATACTAAAAGAAATCAAGGGCAGTTACCAAGTGGGACTGCCCAATGGTTTATATATTATTTTACCGAAAGACCGATGGGAACTTTGTGATAAATCAATTTCAGTACCAGATAATATAGAAAATCAAGATAGCAACAAAAATATCGGAAATAAAAATGATGAAATTATAGATGATGAATAATAAATAAAAAGACAAAATTGCTGTCATAGGAAATAATTATTTTTTAAGAATTTTTACACTCTTATTTGTTAAATATTTTTCTACAATTCTGCAAGCCCTTAATTTTACCTGTCTGAACCCCTTGACAAAATCAAATATATGGTATATAATATAGATACACCAAATTCTTTAGACAATATCATATCACATGGTATTAAATTCTGTTTGGTGTATCAAATTTTATATAGCAATAAAAATATTAGGGAACGAGGTGATGTAAAATGATTGTATATGAAGATATGTGTGTAGGATGTCCTCCAGACGTATGTAGTCGAGGTTATTGTCCATACAGTAAACCAATACCTTTTCATGTTTGTGATAAATGTAGGTACAATAGCGACAATTGTCTATACATATATAATAATGAAGAACTCTGTTACGATTGTGTCTATGACCAAATAAAGAATGATTATCCAAATAAAATTGAAAATGACGATAATTTTATAACTAGTTTTATTAATGAATTAGATACATATACAGAGGGCTAAAGTGTTATTCATTTCAGAAAGGACATAAACAATGACAAACGTAAATGCACTTCCGCAGAAAGTAGGTGATTTTATTCGATTTAGGGATAATAAAGATATTATTTTTCGTGTAGCATTAATGATTCTTTTGAGCATAGCTGATGGGGCGATGATTTATAAGAAATGCACTGAAGAAAAGCAGGAACAACAGCAAACGCAAATTAGTAACGCTCTTAATAATGATTACACTCAAATCAGAAGTTCATTTGATTTAGATGTCTCCGACATTAATGTCGGGAACATAACTGCTACTAGAAATACATATCTTAATGAATTAGCTGAATTATCAGAACCGATAAATTCAATAATCATACAGGCTACCTCTGAAGCCAAAAACGATACTACAATAGAACCAGTCACACTTTATGATACCTTATCTGAAAATGAAATAACAATGATTGAGATTACTATTCAACATGAAGTTGGTAATTTTTCAAAGGAATATAAGACTTATGTTGCAGAGTTAATAAGAAATAGACTTGTTTCAGAGAATTTCCCTGATACAGTTACAGAAGTCTTATTTCAAAAAGGTCAGTTTCAAGGGATATCAAATTGGTTATATTCAGGTATAATTCCCGATGAAGAAACCAAAAAGGTAGTTAAAGAAGTATTTAGTGCTGAAAACACTTCACATTCAGCAACATATTACTATAATCCAGAATTAAGTGAATACGACAGCCTTATATGGTTTGAATACAGTGGAGATGTAGAGTATTTGTTTGAATATAGTGAAGATAGTTGGGGTACTACTTACACAACAAGATTTTTTGTATGAAATTATACGAGCATGGAAAGATAAAATTTAGAAAGGAATAAAACAATATGAAGAGTTACGGATTTCTTTTAGCACACGGATATAGAATTATGAAGGGATATGTAGATGCCGAAGACCAAGAAGAGGCTAAGCGACTGATACTCAACCAAGAGTGGGATGATATTATTGATGAAGATGATACTGATGAACTTACAGTGGGTTACGAAGTTGTTGAGATTTGGGAAATTAATTAATTTTTAAGAAAGGAATAAAACAATATGGGTTGCATGGGTATAGTAGGAAGTCAATGCCGTAATTGGGACAATGACTACGATAGAACTAATGGTAATAATGCACCAAAGGAATTTACAGTACATTTTGAAAAAATTACAGACGTTAAGGATTTTGTAATGCAGGCTGAAAAATTATCTAGTAAGATAGCTATTATCAGCCATAACAATTACATCTGTGATGCTAAGTCTTTAATGGGAGTATTTGGGCTTGACTTATCTCAGCCTGTTAAAATTACTACCACAGACGAAGATGATTATGATATACTTTTCAATTTCTGCATAACGAGAGGCATTGCTACATGAGGTAACATTATGGCAGAAATTGAAAATAAAGTTTTAGATAATCGGACAGATAATGAGATTAAGCGAAATGTAGAGCAGAAGAAGGATAAAAATACATACGTTCCTCTGACGGACGAAGAATTTCACAGATTATTCCGAAATGAATATTTAACAATTGATGACCCAAGATATTTTTGGAATGGGTATATCAAGAAGAATAAAAGGAGAAAAAGATAATTGGATTTTAACGAAATAATCTCAAATGTAAAAATATATGGTTTGTATGAAAGTATGGTTGCAAGTGGTTATCCAATGCTTATAAACCCATATACTCCAAAAGACTTTTGTGAACAGATTGATGAAATTGATAGTGTTGACCTTATAGGTGAAACCACAGTAGAAAACAATAACACAAAAAGGGCTGTAAATTTAGCTTCTACAAACATTGGCGAAGGACATGATAATTTTCTCAATGGTGTTATTATTCAGTTTGACTTAAAGTACACAGTTAAAGCATGGACAGAAGCTGAAAGATATCATTTTTTAGATTTTGTAAGTAGTATGAGTTCAATGCACAGACTTACAAAAATGGATTATGATAAAGTGTTTTGTTCTTATGTTACTGAAAACACAAAGAATGAGATGAAAAGACTTTTAGCAGAATATAATAACAATCCTTGTGAAGATACAAGACTTACTTTGCTTTATAATTGTCCTGTCGGATTACAGCTTACAGCAAGAATGACTACAAATTATCGACAGTTAAAGACAATTTATAGACAACGTAAAAATCATGCTCTCCCTGAATGGAAAGCGTTTTGCAAGTGGATTGAAACACTACCGTGGTCAGAATTGATTATTGCAAATACTAATAAGTAAAATTATAGAAAGGACATTATACTTTGAAAAATCTATATCTTATTGTTGGAGCTTCAGGTTCTGGTAAGACAACCGTAGCAAATGCTCTTGAAGAAAAGTATGGTTATAAGCAGTTACAGTCTTACACAACAAGACCAATGCGTACTGAAAATGAAACAGGTCATACATTTGTAAATGATACTTTCTTTGACCAGTTGACTAACTTTATAGGTTACACTTTATATGGGAATTACCGTTATGGAGCGACCGCAGAACAAGCTGATAATTCAGACCTTTATGTAATAGACCCGACAGGTGTTGAGTTCTTAAAGAAGCATTATAATGGCAAGCCTGTTAAGGTAATTACAATCACCTCCCCTGTTCACACTCGCATTAATCGCATGGAACAGCGTGGAGATGAATTTAGCAAAATAATGAAAAGACTTCTTATTGATATTGATTTCAGAAATTTCCTTGGTGATTTCAATATTGATAATGGCGATAATACAAAGCTTAGTGATTTAGCCAAAAAGATACACGAGTATATTATTAAGTGTGAAAGTGAAACAGAAGGTAAGACATGATTATAGCTTGTGATGTGGATAATGTCCTCAACAATCTGACCGAAAGCGTATTAAAGGTTTATAATTCAGACCACAACGATAATCTCAAAATAGAAGATATTAAGTCTTATGGCATTGAAGATTATGTTAAGCCTGAATTTAAAAAGGACTTCCCTTCCCTGTTCCTTGACAAGAGAGTCTGGAAAGGTATATCAGTTATGCCCGGCTGTGTTGAAGTCTTAAAGAAATGGCATGATAATGGTCATGAAATATATTTTGTAACTGCTACAAATACAGAAAATATGCACAAGAAAGCAGAATGGCTACAACGCACGTTCCCTTTTATGAACGTAAGAAAGAATCTTATCTGTATGCAGAAGAAACAAATGCTTGGTGGGAATATTGATGTATTGATTGACGATTGTATTGATAATTTAGACAATGGTGAATATCATTCTATCGTATTTGATTATCCATGGAATCAAGAAGAATACTGTGTTCCCGATGCCCTTTTTAATTACAGATTTCTTAGACACAGATACCTTAGCCATAGAGCCTATAATTGGGAAGATGTAGATAGACAGTTGCAAATCACTTATAATTATATGTCTAATCCTACATTGTAAACGCAAAGGTAACAAATATGGTAGCAATTACAATTATCTTAGGTATATTGATAGGTTTCATTTTCTTTTGGCTCGGTTATCTGACTGCTTCAATGATGTTTGTGGTTAAGCATACTGACGAAATTGATGTGTTGGATAATCAAGTTAAAGAGAATGAAAATAAAACAAGAAAATAAGAGAAAGGAATAAGTGATATGAGATGGTAAAAGTTATAAAAAAGGATAACACATTAGAAGATTTTGATTGCCAAAAAATAATTAATGCTTGTAAAAAAGCTTCTAGCAGAGCTTTGGATGAATTATCTAATGATGATTACATAAAAATCTGTAATGCTGTTATGGATTATATTGATGAAGATGAATTTACAGACGGTATCCCAGTAGAAACTATTCACGCAATTGTAGAACATACTTTGCTTGAATTATATCCAAAGTCCGGTGAGGCATATCAACAGTATCGAAATTATAAAAAAGATTTTGTTCATATGATGGATGATGTATATATCAAGTCACAAGGCATTAGATATATTGGAGATGTATCAAATGCAAATACTGATTCTACAATGATAAGTACACAACGCAGTTTAATTTATGGTGAACTAAATAAAAATCTTTATGATAAATTCTTCCTTAACGTAGAGGAACGGCAGGCTATCAGAGATGGCTATATTTACATACATGATAAGAAAGACAGGCTTGACTCGATAAATTGTTTTAGAAGAGACACAAGATTTATTACCAAAGATGGTGTAAAATCGTTTTACGATTTCGCAGATGGTGATGAAACAATGGTGCTATCTCATAGAGGCATTTGGCGCAAGGCTATTGTTCACAAATATGGTTGGCAACCAATCCAAAAGATAACGTTTAAAAAAGGAACACACACAAGTAAACCAGTAGATGTTTATTGTACAAAGAACCATAGATGGATTCTAAAAGATTCAACAGAAACCGTTGAATTGTCGGTCGGCGATGTTTTATATCAAGTTCCCGATATTACCAAATTTGACTGGGAAACATTATCTTTAGAAAATAAAAAGCTATGGTGCAGAGGATTTGCTAAAGGCGATGGGAGTTTAATTGGTTCTCCACAAGCCAATAGACCGACATATATCATAATTAGATTATGTGGGGAAAAAATCAAATATGCGAATAGATTTAGAGATTGCGGATATACTGTTACTCATTTTAGTGGCAATACAAACGATTTGAAAGTTAGTATGTTGGACACAAATACTAAAGAAATACCATTTCTGTCTTTAAACTATAACAATGTTTTATATTACATAAATGGCTTTATGTGTGCAGATGGTAATAAAAACTTAACAATAGGAGCAAATTCTGAATTTAGAGGTGTTCAAGTTACAGGAGATTTAAATAGATGTATATATGATTTGCTCAATATATCGGGTTATTTTGTATCTTCAACTCGTGACTTAACAGGAACAGAAACAAATTATGGAGTGCGTAACGTTGAAACAATCAGTTATCAAACATCTTCAAGTCAAAAAGGAATAAGTGCTTGGCGCGTTGCTGATATACAACCTGAAAAACTTAATTCTCGTTCAGAGGTGTGGTGTTTAGATGTAGAGGTAGACCATAGTTTTCTTTTGGAACATGGTATTCCTACTGGAAACTGTTGCTTATTTGATATGGCGGATGTTCTTAAAAACGGATTTGAAATGGGTAATATTCATTATAATGAGCCTAAGACTCTTGATGTTGCCTTTGATGTTATAAGCGATGTAACCATGTCAGCAGCCAGTCAACAATATGGAGGCTACACCATTGCCAGAGTAGATACTATTCTTGCACCTTATGCTGAAAAGAGCTATCAAAAATATTATCAGGAATATTACAATATTATGGCTGATATTGAAACTACAGATGGGGTCGTATTAGACTGCATGAGCAATGTAGATTTTGATAAAAACGCTGATAGGTATGCAACTAAAAAAGTATATCGAGATTTTGAACAAGGTTTCCAATCTTGGGAAATGTGTTTTAATTCAGTTGGTTCATCTCGTGGTGATTATCCTTTTATTGCAATTAGTTTTGGCATTGATACTAGCAAATGGGGTACAATGGCTAGTGAAGTTGCGTTAAAAGTAAGAATGAATGGTCAAGGCAAAAAAGGATATAAAAAGCCCGTTCTTTTCCCTAAGCTCACATTTTTATATGATGAAAATTTACATGGTATGGGGAAACCGTTAGAATGGCTTTTTGATATTTCTATTGATTGTAGTAGTAAATGTATGTATCCCGACTATCTTTCTCTTACTGGAGAAGGATATATACCATCTATTTATAAGAAATATGGAAAAGTTATTAGTTTGATGGGTTAAGAAAGCACCACAGCTCATCTCAAACTTCGTGAACCTATTGAGTATAGGGTGTGGGAACAACTAAAAGTTTGTGTAGGAAATGGCACATTAATGTTTCTGCTAACAGGGGAAGTTGGAGAACCAAACAATCTCTGTGCTAATAATTATAACTAAAAATATCATTCCCTTACTAGATAATAAGGGAGACGATATATGAAAGAATATAAAGGATTTTTAGTAGATGATGATTTAGTAATATATAATTCTAAAACTGGACATAGCTTAACACCATATATTGGTTCTGATGGTTATATGCAAGTTGTTAGAAGGAATGAAAATAATCATCCAGTACATATTCGTGTTCATGTTTTATTTGCAAATTTATTTATTCCTAATCCAAATAATTTTAAATATGTTAATCATATAGACAGCAATAAATTAAATAATTCGTTAAATAATTTGGAATGGTGTACTAATTCATATAATGTATTACATGGGTGGCATAGTGGAAATAGAACCCATAAAAACAATACTCAAGTTGTAGTATATAAAAATGATGAGTATATAGGAACATATAAATCAATTCGTGAATGCGGAGAAATATTAAATTTAGACAGACATAAAATTGCAAGAATTTTAAAAGGCGAATTGCCTGAAAATTATTGGGAATATAGATTTAGTTATAATTAAAGTTCAACGACTATCGAAAGGGTACTAATAATTGAAGTTGGGTTATTATTAGGAGTAACCGAGTAGAGTACAGATAGTTCATACCTATCTGGAAGTGCGAAGATACAACCAACTGTATAAGATATAGTCTGATAGATATAATATAATTTATATCTATTGTGCAGAGCTTCGTTATCGCCATGGTATGTTCATGGTGGTATGAAACCGACAGATGATAATGATGAACCTATTTTTGAAGGACGTTTCAATATGGGTGCAATATCATTACATTTGCCAATGATACTTGCAAAAGCAAGGCAAGAAAATAAAGATTTTTATGAAGTTCTTGATTATTACCTTGAACTTATTAGAAATCTTCACAAAAGAACTTATGAATTTTTAGGAGAAAAGAAAGCTTCAACAAATCCTATGGGATTTACGCAAGGTGGATTTTATGGTGGGAATCTCAAACCTGATGACAAAATAAAACCTTTGCTTTCAGCTATGACAATGAGTTTCGGTATAACCGCCCTCAATGAATTACAACATTTGTATAATGGCAAATCTCTTGTTGAGGATAGTGACTTTGCTTATGAAGTAATGGAATATATCAATAAGAGAGTAAATGAATTTAAAGAACAAGACCATATTCTGTATGCTATTTACGGAACGCCTGCCGAGTCACTTTGTGGACTCCAAGTAACTCAATTCCGCAAAAAATATGGAGTGATTGAGGGTGTATCTGATAGACCATATGTCTCTAATTCATTTCATTGTGGCGTTTGGGAAAAGATAACCCCTATTCAAAAGCAAAATATTGAAAGTCGTTTTTGGAACTTGTTTAATGGTGGCAAAATTCAATATTGCCGATATCCTGTTTCATATAATAAAGAAGCTATAAAAACACTTGTAAGACGAGCGATGGATATGGGATTTTATGAGGGTATAAATCTTGCTTTGTCTTATTGCGAGGACTGCGGATATGAACAGCTTGATATGGATAAATGTCCTAAGTGTGGTTCAGAAAATATAACTCAAATAGACCGTATGAATGGATTGACTACCTAACAGTCCATGTAAAATCGAATAAATTGCGGGGAAACCCTTAGAGCCTAAGAAACTACAACGGAGTTGGAAACGACAAACGTGACAGTGGAAATCAATACATACCATAAAAATTCTTAGGATTGGGCAACCGAGGATGGAAGTTCCTCAGACGCATCGAAACTTCTAAATCATATTTAATATGGCATGAAGGACGTTCAGAGAGTATAATTTCGAGCATTGCATTGTGTACTCCACTCCCTTTGAAATACTACGAAAGTAGGGGTATTGAGGATTTAGGTTATACAAGGATACATGGGAAGAGCAGATATAATGAAGCAAAAGTGGCAGAGATAAAGGATAGGGTGAGTATGTGAATTATCATGATATAACCACAGATGATATGTTAAATGGTAATGGGCTAAGAGTTGTACTTTGGGTGAGCGGTTGCTCTATTCATTGTTTCAATTGTCAGAACCCTCAAACACATAGTTTCAATAGTGGTATTCCATTTACAGATGAAACCATGCAAGAACTATTAGACGACTTGTCCCAACCTTATATATCAGGTTTAACTCTCTCCGGTGGGCACCCCCTTGAACCACAGAATCTTAAAACTGTCTATAGAATTGTTAAAACTGTCAAAGAAAAATTCCCTAACAAGTCAATCTGGCTTTATACAGGTTACACTTGGGAGGAAATACTTGACAAAGATAAAGAATATGAAGAACACGAAGTAAACGGAATTTCTCCGTTAGACATTGTTAAGTGTTGTGACGTTCTTGTTGATGGCAGATATGAAGATGACAAAAAAAATATTTCTCTCGCTTGGCGGGGGTCGTCAAATCAGAGAGTTATCAGTGTTCAAGAAAGTCTGAAGCAAAACAAAGTAATTCTTTATTGTGAGTAATCGCACCAATTTCAGAACAAAGTAAGATGAATAACATATAGTGTATGTTATTATAGCTCATTTTGACTTACACTATATGTTAAATCTTACGATAAAACAAAAATTTCATTGTACAAGTTAAATTATAAGACTAAAAGGAGATGTTAAAATGCAAGACAAGTTTATTAAGTCGCCGCTTAACTATGTGGGTGGCAAATTTAAACTTTTACCTCAAATAATACCCTTATTCCCGACAAACATAAATAGATTTTTTGATTTGTTCGGAGGTGGATTTAATGTAGGAGTAAACGTGGCATCACAAGAAATAATTTACAATGATTTATGTTTGCCTGTGGTTCAGATACTCGAATATTTGCATAATCATACAAAAGATGAAGCATTGTCTGAGATTGATACGTATATAAATAAATACAATCTCTCAAAAACTAATGCTGAAGGTTATAAACAATTAAGAGATGATTACAATAAATCAGTCAATAAAAATCCTATAATGCTTTACACATTAATCTGTTATGGATTTAATAATCAAATAAGGTTTAATTCCAAGGGTGAATATAATATGCCATTTGGTAAAGATCGTAGCAGTTTTAATCCAACATTAAGAGGAAAATTCAATGCCTTTGTAGGAGAATTACATAAAAGAAACTTTAAATTTATTAACTCGGATTTTAGAGACTTCGAGAATATTGATTTTTGTGAAAATGATTTTCTTTACTGTGACCCGCCTTATTTTAATTCAACGGCTACCTACAACGAGAATAATGGATGGAATAAAACAGACGAAAATGGACTGCTGACAATGCTCGAAGCGACAAACGTAAAGTGGGCATTGTCTAACAACTTTAAGACTAATCCAAATCTTAAAGAGTGGGCTGAAAAGAATGGATTTGTAATTCATTATTTAAATGGTGGGTATAGTAATTGTAATTATCATAAAAAGGACAAGTCAGAAGATATAGAAGTGTTGATTACAAATTATTAAAGTAATCACTATATAGTTTTCTATACTCAAACATTACTATATGTAGTCAAAATCATGCAATAAAAACAGTATTTTATAGCATTTTAAATTTTAAAGGAGATATAATTTATGAAAAAAACAGATATTACAAAATATTCATTTGAATGGTATTTAAATAAAATTAAAAGAGAATTTATAATACGAGCTATTATTGGTATTTTGTTCAGTTTATCCATACCTATTATAGTGACTATCTTACTTAATGATATAGGTGCTTTGACACTTTTTGCTTTCTGTATTCCTATGGCGTTTATATGCTATGATTCAGAGTATAATAATTATATTTGTTCCGACCATAGATATAATTACAAAGATTGGAAAAGAAAATTCGAGAAACGCAAAAATAAATGAAATTGACGGTCAAGATGTAATAAAGTAATATAAAAAACAGTATTTGATGAAAGGAAAATAAAACTATGAGTAAAATAAAGTTAGGAATTATTATCACCATTAGCGCAATTCTCGTTATTGTACTCGCAATCTTCGGTACTCAAAGTTCTCAGAATAGAGCATTTATTCTTGAAGAACAGGTGAATATGGCACAGTCAGATATAAAAATACAGGGAAAGCGCAGAGTAGACCTTATTTATAATCTTGTTGATTGCGTCAAGGAATATGATAAGCACGAAGCCAATACCCTCACTGCTATCGTTGAAGGAAGAGGGTCAACTGGAGATATTGAAAATGTAACTACTGCAATTACAGCCGTATCAGAAGCATATCCTGAATTGAAGTCAAATGAAAATTACAAGCAGCTTATGAATGAGTTGTCTATGACAGAAAATCTCATTGCTGAATATCGCAGTAACTATAATAAGTCAGTCAAAGAATATAATCGTTACATAAGACAGTTTCCAAACAGATTGTTCCTTAACATTTTAGGTTATGAAGAACAGGAATATAATTATCTTGATTATAATGCTCCTGTAGATGCACCTCAGAATTTGTTCGGTGATTAATTATGAGATTTAATAATAAAACTTATGGCTATGGTAATTGGGAATTTCACAAAAATGTTTTTAAAATTATCAATTTTAAAATTACCAAAAGAGAAATAATTGTAAGTATATCAATTATTGCAATTCTTTTAATGATTGGACTTGCTATTTCAAATAAAATTGTTGAATATCAGACAGATAAAAATGAAATATACAATAAAGCTGTTAAAATTGAATCATCTGAAATATTTCAGTACGGAATGAACACTAATGTAGGCAATGCATTTGTTTACGGAGAACTAAATGCGGTCGATACAGTGTCCTATCCTGAAATTGGTGGTTCTTATATGTATGTTTTAAAAATAGAGGAACATTATAATCGACATACCAGAACTGAAACGTATAAAGATTCTAACGGTCACACACATACAAGAACTAAAGTATATTATACTTGGGACTATGCAGGTGAAGAAAGTGTAAAATGTAAAGAAATTAAATTTTGTGATGTGAAATTTGAAAGCTATAAAATTGCTTTACCATCGACATTTTATATTGACACAATAAAAGAATCAAGTAAAGTTAGGTATCAATATTATGGTGTTTCAACGTCATATAAAGGAACTGTTTTTACTGATTTAAGGGATAATACCATTTCAAATAATTCATCATTTTACGCCAATATGGATATTAATAACACGTTGGAGTATATAACAGCTTCTCAAACTGCCACTTTAATTATATTTTGGGTGGCTTGGATAATTGGTATTGATGTGATTGTATTTCTGTTTTACAAGGCAGAAAATAAGTGGTTAGAATAAAGACGACTAAAGACTCGTTTTATTGTAAATTGAAAGGAAATGTTAAAATGAACCTAAAAGTAAACATATCTGTTGATGAAAATACTGATATTGAAGATATTCAAAATCAGATTATTCACGAAGCAGCAATTCAAATGCTAAATGAAGTAATGCGTAATCAAGACCATTATGGCAGGAGCTTTAAAGACAAGCTTACAGAAACCGTTATTAAGATGATTGGTAATGCTCTTGATGATGATATGAAAAACGAAATTACAGAACGTGTTAAAACTGATATTTTTAATAAATATATTAGAACCAAGCAGTATAAAGAACTTAAAGCCGAGTTTGATATTGCAACTGATAAGGAAATTGAGTCTGGTTTACAGAAAATTATTTCTAAGCTGGTTAAATCAGAAATACAGAAAATGTTTAAATGATATTTTGTAGAGAGGGTTGAAATAAAAATGTATATGAACAAGCCACTTAATTTAACTAAAAGTTCGGATGAACTAAAACAACTTATCGCAGAAAATCCAGACCTGCCTATTGTGGTTCTTGTGGGACAGGATGCAGTTTCAGACGATTATGGGTATACATATTGCTCGGACATACATTTTAGCATTGAAGAAATCCTTGATTGTGAATTGCCGTTTGGGGAGGGCTGTGTGTATAACGACCGTGATGACTTTAAATATACCTTGTTAAATTACCTTGATGGCAATGAAGAATATCCAAATCTATCTGACGAAAAATTTCAAACCTTATTAACCAAGGAACTAAGTAAGTATGAACCTTACTAGAAGAAAGTAATTGCAATAAATGGCAACAATTGAAAGGATGACTAATGATGAAAATTTATTTAGCTTCTCCATTTTTCAACAAGAATGAAATTAACGCTGTCGCTACAGCAGAACAAATTTTAAGAGAAAAAGGTTATGACGTATTTTCACCCAGAGAACATGAAAATCGAACTTTTGATGTAGGTACAAAAGAATGGTCAAAATCAATATTTGAAATGGATAGTACCGAGATTGATAAATCTGATGTAATGGTAATGCTTTATCATGGTGGTTATTCCGACTCTGGAACAGCGTGGGAATGTGGGTATGCTTATGCAAAAGGTATTCCCTGTGTAGTTGTTCATCTCGGCGATAATTCTAATTTAATGATTCATGAAGGGTGTTGGACGAATCTTAATGGATTAGATGAATTGAAAACTTATGATTTTATTACTATGCCAATGTTTAATTATAAAGGCAAAATGTTTTAATGAAATAATACAATAGAAATCCACTTTTATTGGATTTTATATCATCATAAAGTTCTTTAGTCATATGTATGTCAAGCGGATCCCAACCTTGCTGGAGTGCTTGCCAAAAGGCAATTAGGTATTCATTGCTGTCGTTTGCTTGCTTGTTCTTGCACTTAATTTTATCAATTATATTACAACCACCAGCAAAAGGTTCAATGTATGTTGTGATATTATTATCGTCAATGTATTTCTGAATAATCGGTACAATGTCCTTTGCTATACGGCTTTTACTTCCTACATATTTAATTTTAATCAGCTCCTTTAGTACAATAAAAGTGGATTTCTAAAACAGGAAGTTGCTTTAGCAGGATTATGTGCTACA